>ERZ827088.88-NODE-88-length-123543-cov-50.252454_pt1 | contig 123543 bp, 96 predicted proteins | sample MGYA00519922_ERZ827088 | MGnify/ENA primary metagenome ERZ827088 (study PRJEB31778, sample SAMEA3449254) | human gut metagenome | biome: human gut; feature: human-associated habitat; material: faeces | place: United Kingdom | collected 2010/2012 ... | reverse complement strand
CAAAGTTATATACCACTTAATCAAACTGACAGTCGTACTTTATCGAATGCTTACGATCAAATCTTGTATTTTTATAAAGAGAAATCTTATAGAGCGAATCAATAGATTTCTAGACTTAAATAATCTGGAGAAAAGAAAAATATGAGAGCTCCTGTATCTCAATTCTTCCTGTGAGATGTTTGCGTAGCCAATGAATTCTTTACCATAATTCTCTTTGCAGAACTTGTGTATGTATTCCTGAGATTTAATAGGCATATCAACTCCGGATAACAGGTGATAATATGAGTATGCTCCATGAGAGCTTGCAAATCTGAATAGAAGTAATTCTACTTCAACTAGGCTGTAATCTCCCCATCTTGCGTCTATTCTTTCTTCGAGAATGCGCAGTGCACTGAATTTTGTCTTATATGAACTTCCGTCGAATGGAGCTTTCTTGTCTATGTGAATATATATATCATTATCTACATGATCTAATTGTCTAATTAACTCACGAAGTAATTCTTCTTTTTCGTGGGCAATTATTAAGTACGCGTGTCTATCTTTAACATTCATATGTTTTCGGCTAATAATTGCATTCTGCTAGCATGTTGTTGAGTTAGTTATCAGAACGCATTCTATTATAGGAAGGCAAATACGTGTTAAGCACGAATAGAAAGGTCGAAGTGTATGATGATTTGTTCGGGTTGCGTTTTATTTACAAATATTGTAAATCTTTTCAAATGTCAACTCGATTCTTTGGAAGAACTTGTCCAGAATTAACCGGCATGCCTGTTGCCAACAGATTATTCTAACCTTATCTATTAACATGCAGCTTATACACAAGATTAAGGTGTATATGATAGCAAAAGCCATATATTCAATGCCAGATACTGTTGAGTAGACCTTTCTCATAAAACCAATAAAATATGGTGTCACAATAGGGTGTTGATGAGCCAAAAAAATAGAAAAAGCAGAACAGGCCAGCCAATTGATCGTTCGACTGTGAAAATACATCTTACTAAATGCTAACATGAAAAATAAAGATGCCGCAACGACAAATGGAGATGTATATGTAAAACGGACGATGGTTGTTCCGAAATATTTGAGTCCCCCAAATGCAATTATGCTTGGAATTACAGATAATACTAAATATAATAACAAACAATGGCGTACGCTTAATGATGATAACTTGTTGGAATATAAACGTACATATCTAGCAAGCAGATATAGGCCGATAAATGAAATAGTTGTAAGACCACCGTCAAATTTCGCGAAATCTATTTCCCATCCTAAAGCAAATTCAAACACGTAAAATGAGAACAAAGTTGCAAAAATAGTATGAGGGTTGCTGTTCTCAATGAATTGGTTGAGGATAGGAGAGAGTATATAGAGAAGTAAGTACGCAGGTATGAACCAGTAAGCCGCACCGAAATAAAAAACTTGAAGAACACTCTTAAGTTGAAGAGGAACATTAAGGATGACACCTAAGATCAGTATCAGAGCTCCCCAGAAAAATACTTGGAAGATGAGTGCCCCGCCTCCCTTGATAGTTGGTCTTAGGCCAAACCAACCAGAGATGAGTATGAAGACATTTACGCAAATGAAGCATAATTGTTCTGTTAATATCCTGACAAATGAAGAAACAGGGGCGTTAAGAACATCTTCACCACGAACCGGCGAGAGCGCATAATAATTGCAATGCACTAACACCACCATCATCATCGCAACTATTCTAAGGCATTCAAAATTTGATTGTCTGCTGCTATTACTCATATTCGTCGTCATCTTTCGTTCCAATTGTCAAAAAAAGTGCGAAAACAAGGAATATATCCGTGGCGACTTTGAACCAGACAATGAAGTTAATCAGGAGAAGGGTGTAAATAAGTGCTTTTTGCCGACGCAACTTTCTGCCGCAAATCTTTGCAGACTGGAACATGAACAGAGAGAACGCGAATAATCCAATGAGTCCGAAATAGAAGATAAGCCTCAGGTAGCCGACATCCGTACCCATATAATACCCATCTTTCATCTTTCCTATAAAATATGGATCGTTGTCTTGTGGATTAGAGAAATAACCATCACCGATAAGCCACGTCTTGAGTGTTTCAGGAAACACATACATGGTTTTTAGTTTGTCTGTTGAACCTGTGCTTAATTCCCCTTTCTCAAAGAAGTTGAACAGCCCTTCAAAGGCAAACCTCAGGTTGTCATGGATAATAGCATTAGTGTTGTATAGGTAAACTATGATAGGTACGGTACATGCCAGCACAATGGTCATGCTTCCCCAAAACCTCTTTGATTCAGCGGATAAACCATAAGTCTTTATGACCAGATAAACTAATGACACGATCAGTCCTACGGATGTGGTACGGGCAATCATGTTACCGATTACGGCAATCAACAGATAAGATATGACTAAAAGGACAACATTCTGCTTTCTAGTAGTGTCGTTCTGTTTAACAGCAAGGTATGCTATCATCACAAGAGCACAGCTGAAACGTATTCCCGCCGTGTCCAAAGCTGCTCCCAATCCATATAATCTATGTACCGAGTCCAAGAAATCCTGTCCTTGGTAGACATATTGATCCAAGAATGATTTGAACGGCAAATGTAAATCATTGCATAATGCCACAATACATTGAAAGACACATATTGCTATAACGTAACGGCATATCAGATCCACTGAAACATATCCATGAACCTGCCTCATAAGGTAGGTTACAGTAAAAGCAGCACTCAGCCATACGCAAAATGAGACGATATATGTCGCATAGGCAGTGTCAGGAGTGCTGTTAAACGTTATCGAGACAAAACCTATCAATGAAACTAATCCTGCATAGACCATTAGAGTCAGAGTGTCCTTATTGGCGATAGTGTCCTCACCTTTCGCCATGCTGAACGCCAGGATGACAAGCCCAATGGCTGCCAGACCCATTTTAGTGTTAATTCCAGGTATGGCATAAAACTCAAACGGGAAAAAGTACATACTGAACAAAGCGCCTGTCAGTAGTACCGCAATATGATGGAATGCCGTTCTGTTCTTACTCATTTAATTAACCGGTATGCTACAAACATAATCCAATCATATATGGTGATACCCTTTAACCGCCCAATGAGAGGAACACTGAAATAGGTAAGTATGTTTTTAGGAAATGCGATTGATGACGCACAACATCTCCGCCATTCCGTACTGATAATTCTAATCAGAGAATCATATTGGAAGACAGTACAATTCTGGGCTTTTGAGGCTAATAGGCATAACCAGTTCTTAGCCTCGTTCAGGGTTGTTTGATTTGAAATCACTCTTTCGACGACCTTAACATGTGTATCCATTTCATCTGAAGTCGGATACCTGCCAATTATTTTATGAATTATTTCATTCGCAATGGCTTTTCTTACGATCAGCTGGTCGCCATGAGCCGTTGCTCCAGCATTCGTTGCGGAAATGCGATAATTCAATAATACTTTAGATGTATTCGCACATTTCCCCAAAAAACACAATCTAGACCACAATTCATAATCCTGCGCCCTCCTTAAACATGGATTGTAAACAAGGTTATTCTGTCTTAGTAAGGCAGAATTAAACATAACGGTAGGATGAACAAAAGGAATCCAAAATAGAAGACTGGCTTTTATGTCTTCATATTTTAGTGGGACTCTGAACGTGTCGTATAAATGCAAATAATGCTTTATCTTTAGTGAACGAGGCATGTTATCTCCAAAGTATCTTGCCCAAGAACCATAACAGAGAATATCAGGATTATTTTCTAGATACTTTACTTGTTCATGGATGCGATTACTCTGTGAGATATCGTCAGAATCCATTCTTGCGATATACTTTCCTCTGGCTATTTCTATTCCTTTATTGAGGGATGCTGCCAGACCTATGTTTACCTTATTTGTAATCAGCAGAATACGCTTGTCATTATAGGATTTAATGATATCCAATGATGTGTCTGTTGAGGCATCGTCTATTATGATGAACTCAAGATTTGCATATGTTTGCCCTAGTATGCTATCTATAGCTTCCTTTAAGTAATCTTCCGAGTTATAGACGCTCATTATTATAGAGACTAAAGGCTCTACTGAAAGAGAAAATTTCCTATCCATTCATTAATGTCATATCTATTAAGGATATCTTGGCTTACTGGCTGATAATCAAGATCCATGAATGCTTTAATGTTCTCGTCCATGTCTTCCCCATAAATAAAAATATTGTTGGGATTATAGAAATCGCATTGTCTGATAAACGAATTAGTCGTAATCAGTTTTCTATTAAAGAAGATAGATTCCATTACACGTAAAGACAACCCGAATGACCCTTCATCATTTATGTCAATTATACACTTACTATTTAATACATTACGAAGGTTTTCAATGTATGATAGCCGTTGTGTCCTCTCATAAACATATATGAATCGACATGTGAGTTTTTGAGAAAGTAGTAATTTTTCGAGTCTATTCACAACAGGCAATCGACTTTTAATTTTTCCAAGCCAGTAGCAATCGTACTCTTGTGTTTTCACTTCTGGCTTGATTACAGAAGCCGGAGTAAATCTATATACTTGGTGAATATATTTTAGATTAAATTTGGTCGCGGCATAATAATCGTATAAGGAGATGTTATATCCCATTTCTTGCATGGCCTCTAACTCTTTTTTTTTATTGATTTCATTCCAGGACCAATAAAAAGTAAAATTAGTATTACGGAGGAAATTAGCAGTCAAGTGTAGAAGTCTGAGATCAAATTCACCTAATAATATTGCGGGTTCTTTTACTTTTTTTAGTGCCCTTATCGTCTTATTTGATAAATAAAGCGAAAAAAAATGCTTGGGATATTGAGTGCGTCCATTAAAGAGCGCTCTTAAACATCGGTAAAAAAAGCTATCGTGTGTAAAAATCTCGATTCTCTCTACTGATGGTTTAAGACCTCCAATGATGAAATTCAGGTAATCATTACTTTTATAAATAATAACGGGCATAGGGGATGTGTATCTATTGTGCTTATGCATCTCATCGTTCCTTATGTCGTGAGCGTCATAACTGGCTTGTAATACTCGTGAAATCATTTAATGATCTTATTATGAATTATATCCGTGAATACATTGAATTCCCTTATCTTGAATAAGATAGCTATTACTATATAGGATATCAATCCAATGATTATTCCTGCGCAGAGCTTCCCGAATGAATTAGGTATGAAGTTCACAGTAAGTAAAACAAGTCCGCCCATTAGAAGTGCCGCACAAAAATTCATCCCAGTGTCTAATATCTTTTCTACTATTCCATAGTTGAATGCCTTTTTTGTGTAGTAAGCGATTATTATTAGATGGATAATGGTTGCGAGGACTTGGCCAATGCACATTATTATTAGTCCCATTGAGACGGTCGCTATCAAGATTATTATACTGATGCTTTTTGTTATTATAGTGATTCTGAGAAAGTAATCTGAACGTCCGGCAGCCTTGAGCATCGTGAGGTCAAGGTTTGTGATAGGCACCCATAATAGTGAAAAACAAAGCACTTGCATTACAGGTATGGCCATTTCCCATTTGTCGGTCAGACATATTCGGATAAAAGGGTCTGCGATAGCAGCCATGCCGATCACCATAGGAAAAATTATAAAAGATGCCATTCTGACCAGTTGGCGGTATGCGTCGATGGAGCGTGATCTATCGTCCTTTATTGAACTTAGTATTGGATATGAAACTTGGCCAATAATGGTGGTAACGGTCTCGGAAGGGAATTTGATTAAACTTTCTCCTTTGTTGTAGGCTCCAAGAGATTCGGGAGCGTACATTTTGCCTATTACAAGAGTGTATATGTTGTTATAAATGGTATTGATTAAAGATGCCCCGAGTAATCTGGATCCAAAAGAGAAGTGTTCATTCAATGAATTCCAGGAAAAAAAAGCTTTAGGTGTCCAACGGCTGAAAACCCACAACAAGAGTGATCGTACAGTCGCACTGGTCAAGGCCTGAACGACCAGAGACCAGATTCCGAACCCCTTGTATGCCATGAACAGTGCCGCACTTCCCGATATTATAGCTGAAATGATAGATATCTTGGCAAAGACCTTGAAATTTACCTCGATTGTTAGCTTTGAGTTTTGAACAATAGCCAGAGCATTGATTATGAGTACCAACGAATAGATCTTGGTGAGGTCTACAAATATAGGCTGTTCGTAAAAACTCGCAATGAATGGTGCAACGGCGTACAATATAATATAAAACAGCAAAGCTGCGAAGATATTAAAGTAGAATATGGTGGAGAAGTCTGTCTCGGAACATTTGCATTTTCTTACAAGTGCCGCTCCAAAGCCGGAGTCCACAAAGCATTGACAAATTGCCATCATCACAGCCAATATTGCGATCACTCCATAGTCTCTTGGGCTTAATTGTCTGGCGATGAGTAGATTGAAAAGAAAACTCAATCCTTTGCTGGAGAAGATGTCAAGTCCTCCCCAAAATAACCCCTTGATGGTTTTATCTCTCAAGTCCCCCATACTGCCTATTTAGAGAAGAAATGTAAGGTAAGTGTCCACTTCTGCAGTTCATTGATTTTCAATGAGCTGTCTTAGCACTTTTCTCATCTGTCCGTGCCGTACTCGGCAAGCCATCGGCTTACCGACAATTCATCGGCATTTCCATTGTCTTGGCGGAGACTGTCTACAATGTCTCTCGGAACATAATCGGTGATAAGATGCAATTCTTTTGCTATTTCTTCGTTCAGTGCCTTGACATTTGAATCCCGAAGATTCCATTCTTTTATAACATCGCGCAGGGCTTCTCTTAAGGCATCTTGCAAACCTGAAAGCCAATCCAACCTATGACCGTGGACGATTAGGTAGATAAGGTAGTCATTTGTGTGGATTTCTGCATTTCGTAGATTTAAAGGGAGTCGCATAAGCGCTTCTTCTCCCAGATGTCCTGTCTTTATTCCTTCAAAAAGATTGAGGGAATCTGTGAACTTTTGTTTTATGTCATCTATGAATTCATTGAATCTTTCACCCGAGTTAGGATTTGGTGTGGATGGCTTGGCCTCAATAAAGGCTATTCGGGGACTTATCAAAACCACGCATTCACAAGCCTTGAGGCCGGAACATCCACAGACTAGTTCATCTTTCTCTCTCCGAAAAACATCATCATCGGCAAAAGAGAACTTCATAAAAGACTCTATAAACTCCATGCTACAGGCTGATTTCTTCTTTATAGAGTTTAATGGACTCTTCGATGATTGGATTACGCGGCATTTCCTCCATCAAGTCACCTATCGAGCATTCCCCCTCGTCAAATGAAAGAACCGGAATGCTGATTCGCTCCTTGTGGGCCATCACGAACAGATACTTGATTACAAAATATGAATGTGAGGAGATAAACAGTTGCACTCCGGATCTCGCCAACACAAGAAGGGTCTGAAGGTATTGTGAGATTAGAGATGGATGGAGATTAGATTCCACCTCGTCAATCATTACAATAGAGTGATTGTCCAGATAACGATTACCTAGCAGAAGATCCAGAATGGACAGTTTTTTTGTTCCTTCTGATGTTGAGGAAAGGTCATAAATCCTGCGCTTGTTGTCCCTGAAAAACCACTCTTTCTTGTCTGGATTATACTCCAGTCTGCCGCCGATCATTTCCTTCACATTTTGCCGGGCATTGGAGAAGGCTGAAAAATTCCGCCCTTTCTGCGTTTTGTTAAGAGCCTTCGCCAAATCGTAGTAGGGATCCTCGAATCCGAACTCCAGCCGTGAGTCACGGGATTCCAGGATAATATCTTTGATAGAGATTACTTCTTTGGCAGGAATGAATATGGAGTTTGAGTTTCTTGGACTAAAGCTATTATGTTCAATCGTCGCAAATTTGACAGCGGATTGCCCTATTGAATACTCAAACTTCTCATTTTCGTCGGATAGAATGGAAAACAGTAGCGAACTGTCGCCTTTGCGAACTAAGTTACCTAACTCGGGAACCTGGAATGTCCAATACAATTTATCCGACAAAATTTCTTTGTCCGTTCTGTTCTCTTTGCCTCTTTTGAACTGCTCGACAGTTTTCAATGCTGAGAACAAAGACTTCAGAATGAATGTTTTTCCTGATTGATTCGGCCCGATAATCAAATTGATGCTGCGCAAATTCGTGACCTTCATAGACTTGAGCGGGCCTAAATTATTTGCTGACAGTTCTTTGATCATAGTGATTCTTTTTTGTTATATTTATGTAGACATGGTGATTCTCACTCATTGAGCGCAGATGTCCGCCGCTTTGTGCCCTCCTCCGGTGCGGTGGGCGGGAACTATTTCCCGGACCAGGGCCAGAGGGACTTGCGGCGGGTGGGGGAGGGCGATCGCGCACCAACCGTGGACGTTCCATCCGTCTTTAAGATTGTCTTTCTTCGTGTTGCTCTCAATCAGTTCCAGCTTCTCGTCGTAAATCTTGTTTTGGAGCTCGATGATCTCGCTCAGATCCTGATGCAGCTGCGCGTTCGTGACTTCGCATGGATTCTCCACAGCCGGCCGACCTTGACCCGCCCGCTCTTCTTGAGCGTGGAGCGGAGCGCCGCCAAACACAACCGCTATCAATATGATTATGAATCTTGTGGTTTTCATCTTTCTTAATCCTTTTTAAATCATATTCATTTGACATTAACCTTCCAATAGCCTCCGTTGTCAGGGCCGATGCGAGAGATAAGTCCGGCGGATTTTAGTTTCAGAATTTCACGTTGGATGGTTCTTGGGTTAACGGATAAAGCGTTCGAGATTATTGCCGAAGATATTGAACGGTCTTCTTTGATGAGGTTGAGGATTCTTTGCTGCCGTTCAGAAAGTTCCGGAGTTTTATCTACGACATTATCTACGACATTATCTACGACATTATCTACGACATTATCTACGACATTATCTACGACAATGGGCGGCTTTGTCATTTCATCAGGTCTTTTTATTGTGACGACAAATTCCTCTGTCGCCAGATTGTTTTCAATAGTTATGTCCTTGAAATCCTTGAACGCCCTGACGATTCCGCTGCCAATGCCTACGTATGGGAGAAGGTAAACCGCGTTGTCAAACAGCAATTGATTGCGTGGCTTGGAAATCCCGTTTAACAGAGTGTCTTCGGTCACGTCCATAGGCAGATTACCTGGGCTATGAATCTCGACCCTGTTGTCAAAAATCAGTAGCCTTATTTGTGCGGTCTGGTAAAAGTCTCGATGTATCAAGGCGTTGACGATAAACTCAACGAATACTTGCGGTGGATTCTCCCATCATAATGATCGCTTTAAGTTTCTTGGCATCCATAAAATGTCTGGACTATAAGGAATATTCGGAGGAGGAGGGTTTAATCAATGGCGTGATGCGGTGGAGAGCGCGTCTATCTTATTGATTATGCGCGCCTCGGCATATTCAAGGTCGCTGGAGTCGTCGATCTCGTACCAGAGGAGGCCGGCGGCCATTATGACGGCGGAGGTGATAGGTGTTGTCGCTTTCATTGTGTGAATATGTCCGCTGAGGATTTATTTCTTCAGGCGGCTCCAGAAGGATTTTTTCTGGGATGAAGCCTGCCGGTCGTCAGACTGGCTGAGGTAATAGTCGCGGAAGGTTATTCCTTCGGTGATCACGTGGTAGATCACGCCCCAGTCGGGAAGTCCTCCCAGGTTGCGGTCGTCGATGAAGAGGTCGGCTTTCAGTTTGCGCGGGGAGGTCGGGGTGTCCTCACCTTCGTAGAAGTCCTCGGGGTGATTGCTGTTTACGGCATAGAACTCCAGGCCGCGGCCGCGGCACCAATCCACGGCGTCCTTCAGCAGCTGGCCTTCCCTTACCGACCAAAGTATCAGGGTGTGATGGTCGGCCTGAAGGCGTTTCAGCGTTTCCACGGCGAAAGGTATCTCTTTGCCTATCTTGGGGTACTTGTGCTCGACGATGGTCCCGTCAAAGTCAACCGCTATGATCATCTTTTGAAAGTGCTATGTTGTGTCTTGGGAAATTCTTGGGGCTTGGCACCTGCTGCAATAGGTTAGGTGTCAATTAGTTAGATCGGTGAACGACTCGAAGGCAATTACTAGTGAATTCGCTTTATTCATTGAACGGTCGAACATGCTCAGTAACATTGCATCAAATATATGAAATTCTATCCTAAAAGGCAAGTCGATCGGTCGGAAAAATTGAAATGTTCCTGAATTCCGGGCCGGTTTCCAGGGCATGTCCGCGCAACCGGAAGGCTTCCTATTCAATCGGAGCGACAAGGTCGGGATGGACGGAGACCAATGCGACGGAGACCACGCCCTTTATCTCGACGACGACTTTCCTGGAGCGGGATCCCTTGACCTTGACAAACACACCTTCGCATCCTTCGAATATTCCTCCAGTTATCCGGACCTTCTGCACTTTTGTGAAATTGATCTCGGCGGGGCCGAAAAAACGCAGGGACTCGTCATAGGATCCCGCCACCGCGATGAATGTCCTCATCTGCTTCTCGGGGACAGTGATCTTCTTGCCGAGTCTTTGATCCATCATGTATTGCAGCATGGGAATGCGGGTGGGCTGCTTAAGCTCTTGGATTCCGGATGCGGTGGCGCGTACGAATATGATGTTGTGGATCACCGGTACGAGGCGCTTTTTTCCGGTTCTGGGGGATTTCTCGTACTTCATCGGAATGAAGTTTTCCACGCCTTTCTCGTCCAGAAGCCTTTTGGCCTCCAGCTCACGGTGGTAGGTGACCCGCATCGCGAACCACATCAGTTCCTCAGTCTCGCCTGGTCTGCCCATTTGCTTTCCTGTTAACCACTATGAGAGCATCATGGCGGCGCGGATGCCTTCCGCAAGATCTGGGCTTGTCACGTGTCCAACGATGGCAAGGGCAAAATCGATGGCGCATCCCGGCCCGCGTCCTGTGATCAGGTTGCCGGAAGTCACCGCCGGTGTCTTGACGTACTCGCCGCCTTTAGCGATAGGCTCCTCCTCGAATCCGTCGTAGCAAGTGAACCGTTGTCCCTCAAGGGTCGGGAGCTGCGAGACCACCAGCCCGGGAGCCGCGCAGATCGCCGCGACGGTGCCTCCTTCGGCGTAGTGGCTTTTCATCAGTTCCATGAGATCGTGGTTGTCGGCAAGGTGCCTGGCTCCTGGCAATCCGCCCGGGAAAACCATAACATCTTTCCGGTCGGTTCCCTCTGTCTTGACTTCGGACCTGAATCCGTCCCAGTCAAGGTCGGCGGTGACGGGAACCCCGTGAGCGCCTTTTACTTCCTTGTCTGTGTTGATGGAAACTGTCCGGGCGTTGATCCCTCCTCTTCTGAGGATGTCCACGGTGGCGAGGGCCTCGATCTCCTCGAACCCTTCCGCGAGGAATATGAATACTCCTTTCATGGCATTATATTGTTAATGATACTGTTTCCTCCATTGAAGACAAAACAACCGGTCACTTCGGCTGGCTCAGCGACCTTGTCAGGCCCCGCGTCCTAAGTGACCAGTTGTGATGTTGAGATATCAGGACTCGAACCTGAACTGGCAGAACCAAAATCTGTAGTGCTACCATTACACCATACCTCAGTTCCGTCTGCAAATTTATCTATTTTCCTGCAAATCTGCAAACATTATCTTTTCTCCCGGAAGAAATCAATCATCAGGGCAGAGCATTCGTCAGCCAATACTCCTGACCTTACCTGGGTCTTGGGATGAAGCAAGGAAGGTGTGGACATAGAATAGCCTCTCTTGGGGTCCGGCGCTCCGTAGACGATGCGTCCGATCTGAGCCCAGTTCAAAGCCCCTGCGCACATAGGACAAGGCTCCACTGTCACGTACAGCGTGCTGTCGCCAAGATATTTCCCTCCGACCGCTTCGGTGGCGGAGGTGATGGCGATCATCTCTGCGTGGGCGGTAGGGTCGTGCAGCATTTCCGTCATGTTGTGTCCGCGGCCTATGATCCGTCCCTTGCAGACGATCACCGCCCTGATAGTGGGAAGGTTACAGCCAAAGGCAAGGGTGTCCGCCGCGAGACGGAATCTGGAGGAAGCCGGCGGCAAACATCTGGTCTGACGGACAGAAACCCGATAAAAGGCTAAGGGTGAGGATAAGATTGCAAAAGAAATCGAAGTCCGATAACTATCCGAAATCGCCCAAGGTAAATCGGGCAGACATAAGATGGAAAGAGTATGTCCATAACTGGAGAGGTCTCGCAGGCGAGCGAAAGCGAGCAGTAACAACGAACTGCGAGAAGTCAGCAGAGGCCATAGTACCTGCCTAATATCGACACGCAGGGAAGGGCCGAACTATATTTGAAGAAACTCTATGGAGGAAAGAAAGCGGAAAACGAAAGTAGGAAGAAAACTACTTCGTTTTCCTCCTACTCGATTGTTGGAATGTCGCTTCGACAGGCTCAGCGGCACGAAATCTACTTCCCCATCTTGGACAACAACTTCTTAGGGTAGTTGGTGCAGATGGCTTTCATCTTAGACGCATAGGCGATGTAGTAATCCATCGTGACATCGTCATCGGCGTTGAACACGCTCACGTCCACACCGGCCTTGTTGAACTCCTCGATCGTGAGGTTTCCTCCACCCTGCTTCATGAACTCGGTGGAAAGGTTCGCCCATTTGTAGCCCCTCTGGGTGTACTCTGAGGCGGACTTGTTGGCCATCCAGCCGATGTTCGAGCCAACCGCGGTGGCGTATGAATATGACGATGCCATCACGGTTGCGTTGGACGTGCAGATGAACTCAACGAAATTCTGTGCTTTCTTCTTCTTGATGATCTCGCAAGCCTTGCGGCAGGCGTTGATCGGATACGCCGACATTCCGCTGATGTTCTTGATGTCCAGCCAGAGCCTTGTGCAGCTTCCTGCCTTCATGACTTCGTCCAGAAACATCTCCAGATCAGGAACCGTCTCTCCGTTCGCCAGTTTTCCGGCCGCCCTGATCTGTTCCAAGGTGGCTTCCCATGGATGCAGTCCGTTGATCCTGTAGTCGCCGTCAGCATGGGCGACGACTACTTTGTCATCTTTTGTCCAGTAGATGTCACACTCTGAAGCGTAACATTTAAGGCTCATCGCATATTGCAACGAGGCGATGGAATTGTCGGGAAACGCTATGCCGGCTTCCGATGCTCCACCCCTGTGGGCTACGACGATATTGCCGCAGTCAGCAGGCTTGTCAGCGACCTCACCGGGCGTCTCACCCGGATCGTCAGGCCACACAGGCCCTGGATCCGGTTCGTCCTTGCTACATGATGACAGGCACAGGAGACTTGCCGCCAGAAATGACCAAATCAGTTTTATTGATTTAATTCTCATATTCTTGATCTTTGATTATTTGTAGTTCTTGACACAGCGGAACGGCATGATGGCCTGGCCGTTGTCGATGTTTGTCATCTCGGCATAGGTCACAGTGTTGTCCAGGATCACATTGATTCTGTAAAGAGCCTTGTCCGAGAAGAACAGAGGTACCCACACTTGTGCCCTGACACCGTAGCACTGGTAGCCCTGGGTCATGTAGCGCCAACCGAGCGGGAAGTACTCGAATCCGAACTCGTCGGCTCCGTCTGACACCGCCGCTGACCACCATGTCTTGTTCCTGAGCCATGCGGCGAGGTTGCCGATACCTCTTGGTGAGACCGGATTGTTGTTGACGGCTGTGCCCGAGGCTGTTGTGAACTGTTTGTAGGTGATCTGATCCTCCCTCAGAGGATAAGAGTGTCCGGCTGACGCCTTGCTTGCGGCGTATGCCAGGTCAAGCCAGTCTGAGGCGTTGGCGATGTGCCAACCGTAAGGACATATTCCTTGAATCTGCATCTTGAGGGTCGGGTGGTTCTTCTCGTCGGTGGTGTTGTCGCCGCTGAATGTGTCCGCCGACTTGTTGTTGAGGTACTCGATCGTGTAGTTGTCTCCTACCGCGTCGGTGATCTCGCTGCCGGCGGTCCATCCCTTAGGCACCACCTCTTTACGGGCGAAGCCGATGCCGTTGGTCGGGACGCCTGTCACGATTTCGGAGAACGCATAGATTCGGCCGCGCTCATCGCTTCCTTCGAGTTGTCCTCCTATCTCGGTGCATTCGTAGGCCATGTTCAGTTTCGGATCATCCCAGGATGAAGGGAATGCGCTCGCACCGTAACCACCTGTGCCTTTCGCTCCGACACCTGTAGCGGACGGAATCATAGGAGAGCCGAGTCTCGGCTTGATTTCGCCACCGTTCCAACGCATGTTCTCGACCATCCAGACCTTCATGGAACCGTCTCTGGCAATGAAGGCCTTTGTCTTGTACTTGGACACTTCGGAGTCCGGCATGCTGTTCAGCGTTGATATTCTGCTCCAATTCCATGTCTTCTCGTTGAAGTTCACCACCAGGGAGCGCAGACCGTCCACATCGATTTCCGGGCCCTCCGGCATAGCGGACGCGGCGGATTCGATCGTGGTGACAGAACCATCCTTCGCAAGCGCGTAGCAAGGGTATGACAGCACACGTGAATCCTGATTGAACATCACGGTGTTGGCCCCGGCCTTTGCGTTCATGAAGTAGGCTTTGACGCTGTAGATGTCCTCGCTTTCCTTTGTCATCTGCAAGGCCTTGTCGATCTCAAGGCCGGCGGCCGATGAACCGTACATGAAGTAATATATGTCTGCCGCGAGCTGTGTCACAGGCACATCCACGGATGCCATGCTGGTCTCTGCCGAACCTACGGTGATGTGGAGCACGGCCTTGCGGACATTGACATGGTCGTTCCATCCGGAAGCGATCAATTTGACGGAGCCAGCTTCGGTGGCCTCGCAGGACAGCCAGTCCTTGCTCTCACCTTCGTAGTCCACGGTGAATGAATATGCGTCCCCCATGTTGGTCGTGTAGCTGATTGTCTGCTCACCTCCTTCGGCGAAGAACTCAACATCTTTCGTGTCAGTGGACACGGCGGCGTCAGCCTTCTCGCCTTTCTGGGTGAACTCGAAAGCGCGCTCGGTTCCGTCGGCTGCCTTGATTGTCAACGAGAATGACCTCTTATATTCAGGATTGGCCTTCATCTTGACCATCAATCCTTTCCCTGTGTAGGTCCTGGAATCACCTTCGTAAGTTCCGATGAAGTCCTCGGAGACATCCGTGACACTCACCTCGGCGCATTGCTTCGGATCATCAAGGGAATAGTCCCAACCGATGCCGTTGATCTTGTCGCCTTGCACGATTGTGACGATGGCGCGGTAAGCGTCCTCGCCGTCCTCGGTGTTACCGCTGGCGGTGAACACAGGAATATCCTTGGACAGCGCGATTCTTGTGGCGGAATCTATCTCGGACGGGTCTGTCTTTTCCGCGCAACCTGACAACGCGAGCATTGAAAGAGCGGCGGCGTACATGAATATATTCTTGAATCTCATGATAATAGTCATTTAAGTAAGATCATTAGTCCCATCCTTCCGTCTGGGTCAGTTTATGGTTCTTGTTCCTTGCGGACTTGGAGATAGGCCAGAGCAGGATGTTCGGATTCTTCTGCTTCTTGGCGAGCAGCTCCGGGTTGTAGTCCCAGATCTTGTCCAGACGGATGAGCGGCCACCAGATGACGCCTTCGGCAGGGAACTCGAGAAAATATTCATTGACAAGTGCCTCCAGGACGGCGTCCCTTGTGGCGGTCTTGTAGAAGTCCTCGATTCCGTAGGCCCTTTTAGCGATGATGTTCAGAGAGGCCAGAGCTCCGGCATAGTCCTTCTTGTAGTACTTCAGTTCCGCGTCCATCATCACAGCGTAGGCGTAGCGGTAGTAAAGAAGGTCGCAGTCGTTGATCACGGGCTGCTTTGACATGTCTCCGAGGAACTTGTTCGGCCAGGTAAGGGTCTGTCCTGAGGCACCGTAGGCCCCTTCGCCGAGGTTGCATTCCACTCTGGAGTCGTTGTGGTCGGCCTTGCTCTTGTTCAGCACATCGATGAACTCCTGCGAGTAGCACCACCACTGTGTTGAGCTCACCGGTACCGGTTTGTTCCTGTACTGCGCGGCTATGAGGTTAGTCGGGTGGTAGAAATAGCTGTAGTAACCGCCGGTGATCTTCTCCTTCTGGTCGTTCAGGAGGGCGAAGACAACCTCAGAGTTGCATTTGTGATCGCGGCTGAACACCTCTGAATATTTTGGAAGAAGCTTTCCTGAGGAGATCCCGATCGCTGACAGAGCCTCCGCGGCAAGGTTCAGGTACGAATCCCCACCGTCCTGTGTCGTGTACATCCAAAGCCCGTACTCGGCTTTAAGCATGTTCACAGCGTCGGCTGTAGCGAAGTATTTGTCTCCTCCGAGGTAGGCGGAGTTGGCCGCCGCTGTCTCGATGTCCCTGCCGATCTGGGCATAGACATCAGCCTTAGGGGCGCGCTCCGGGTAGGTCTCCGGCTGGTTCACGGACTCGATAGGCACGAGGTTCAGCGGAACGTCTCCCCACAGTCTGGCTGCCCAGAAGTAGCAATATGCCCTTGCGAACGCAGCCTGGCCGATCGCGAATCCTTTCTCGGATTCGGTCATGTCAACCTTGTCGGCGTACTTGAGCACGGCATTGGCCTGGTCGATGGTGGTGTAAAGTCCTGACCAGGCGGTCGATCTCGTGGAGGCGTTCATCGTGCTGGTGCGCACGGAGATCATGTCGTTGTCCTGAACCCTGGATTCAAGGCTTGGACCCCACATATAGTTGCCGACACGTGCCTCGCCCCAGTAGAAGACGTTGATGTAGCCGTCAACGAAATTGGAACGCATGCGCTCGTAGATCCCGTAGGTGGACTGGATGACATCTGTTGATGTCGTCCACATGTTGCTGGCGGACAGCTTGTTGTCCTGCATCACATCAAGATCCCCGTTGCAGGACATCATCGATGTGGCGGCCGAGATCATCAGAATATATTTCAGAATGCTCTTGTGTTTCATAATTAGAAGGTAATCTTGACATTGAACAATATCTTTCTCGCCGCCGGAGCGATGCTTGAGTTGGCGGACGCACCGGTGGACACAGATGAGTACATCGAGTCTCCCGATCCGGTTCCCATGCCGGTCTCAGGGCTGATCGAGCCGGAGACACCTGTCCAGTAGTAAAGCGTGTTGCCGGTGACCCCGACAGTCAACTTCTTGATCCACATATTCTTGACCCATCTCTCCGGGAAGTCGTAGTAGAGGGAGACATCGCGCAGACACAGGTAGTCGGCTTTCTCGACGTTGAAGTCGGAGGCGCGGGAGAAGTTCCTGTTGCCATAGTCAGGGTCGTTCGGGAAGAATCTCGCGTACTTGGCGTTGTCGTCTCCTGGGTAGCGCCAGCAATCATAGACCATCTTGTCCAGATTGGAGTTGCAGTTGCCCAAAGTGCTCTGGAAGAAACGTGATTTCATGTAGTTGTAGATCGAATGACCGAGGGCGTAGTCAAGGTAGAACGAGAATGACAGGTTCTTGTACTTGAATGTGTTCATGATTCCGCCGATTGAGTGAGGCATCACGTTTCCGAGGCAGTACATGTCCTCCTGGTCGATCTGCTCCCTGCCGTCGGCCGTCTTCTTGGAGCCAGGACGGTTGCACCACTCGTAGTCACCGGCGTCCTTGCGTCCCTGGATGGACAGGCCGTCGGACCTGCGGTAGCCGTGCGACTGGCTGTCGTACAATGCGGCCGCGGCCTCGGCGTCATTCTGGAGAATATGTGAGATCTTATAGCCCCAGATGCGTCCGAGAGGCTCTCCGACAGCCGTGCCGCCGAAGCGCTCGCCGCTCTCTGACATGGTGTAGCCACCGATTCTCCAGGCGTCCTTGCCGTTGAGGTCGGTGTACTTGTACTCGTCCGGAAGCGACAGCACCTTGTTCTTGTTGAATGAATATGTAAGGCCGGTGCTCCAAGTGAAATTCTTGGTCTGGATGTTGACAGAGTTCAGTTCGATCTCGAATCCGTAGAACCTTGCGCTTCCGACGTTCGCCTTCACGGAGCCGAGGGATCCTGTGTCTGGAAGGGTGATGCTGAAGAGCATGTCGTCCGTCCTCTTGTTGTAGTAGTCCATCACGAGACGGAGACGGTCGTTGAAGAATCCGAGGTCAAGACCAAGGTCCAACTGGGTTGTGGTCTCCCATTTCATGTCTTTGTTCTGCATCGTGGAAGGCAGAAGGGTTGACTGCCCGCCATACAGAGACGAAGAGAACGCTCCGTAGGTGTCGTAGAGCCCGATTCCGTTGTTACCGGTCTGGCCGTAGGACGCGCGGAACTTGAATGTGTTCATCACGCTTTTGTCCACATCCCAGTACGGCTCCTCGGAGATGATCCATGCCAGCGATCCGGCCGGGAAGAATCCCCATCTGTTGCCCTCGGCGAACTTGGAGGAACCATCAGCCCTGACCGTGGCCGAGAGAATGTACCTGTTGTCGTAGTTGTAGTTGACACGTCCGAAGTACGAGATGAGCACTTGCTTGGTGTCCTGGTTGGAGGCCGTGAAGTTGACTCCGGAATCCAGGATCGGAACCTTGTCGGAGACTGAGCCGGTGGCGTTGGCGGTAAGATACCAGTACCTCCATGACATATAGTCGTAGCCGGCGGTGGCGCTGATGTTATGCTTGCCGAACTCCTTGTCGTAGCTCAGGTAGGCGGTGAAGGAATCCTTCAGCGTCTCTGTCCTGGTCTCTGTTGTGGAACGGTCCGTGGAGATGTAGTTCATCGTGTTGCCGACCTGGCCGTAGGCGTAGTAGCTTCCACGGTAATTGTCGTCGAACACGGCGTACTGGGCTGTGGCCTTGAGGCCGTCGAAAATGCTCCACACGAGCTTGAAGTTGCCACCGAAGCGGTTCTGGGCCATCTCCCTGTCGTAGAAAGCATCGTAGAATGACGCTGACTGCTGGTTCTTGTTGCTTCCGCCTGTCACCCATCTTCCGTCCTCGTAGAACTCCTTGTTCACAGGGCTCATCATGAGGCCTCGTCCGATGGCGTTGAAATAGTTGCCGGTCAGCGGGTTCTTCACTGACCTTGAGAAGTCGAAAGTCGTTGACGCCTCCAGGTTCCTGGTGATGTTGAAGGACGTGTTGCCGTGCATAGTGAACAACTTGTAGCCGCTCATGGCCACCATGCCGTCATCCTGAAGGTAACTTACCGAGGCGGCGTACTTCATGTTTTGTGAACCGCCGTTCACTCCGACATATTCCTTGTGCCATAGCGCGTTGGTGAACCACTGGCTCTGCCAGTCGGTGTCGGTGAAGGTCAGCACCTTCTTCGGATTGATCGGGTCGTACATCCACTGCCAGCCGGACTGCAGCTCCTCGCCTTTCTCCATGTATCTGGTCGTGTAGATGTCCGTGCTCTTGTTGCCTGTTCCCGCGGCGTTGGCTCCGTCCAGAATCAACTGGCCGTTAGGGCCTTGCGCGATCGCGGGACGGACAAATGACAGGAACTCCTTGGCGTTCATCAGATCCCATCCGCGGGAAGGGGAGGACCAGCCGACCTGCGCGTCGAAAGTGATCCGTGGCTTCTCCCATGAATTGCCTTTCCTGGTCGTCACGAGAATCACACCGTTGGAGGCGCGGGCTCCGTAGATGCCGGCCGAGGCTGCGTCCTTCAAGACCTCGATGGACTCTATGTCGTTAGGGTTGAGGTCGTCCATGTCCCTGGTCACGCCGTCCACGATGACGATAGGGTCGTTGCTCAAGGTGATCGAGGAACCTCCACGGATCAGAAAGCGTGGCGCATTACCTGAGACCGTGTTGTTCGTGGCCACCCTGAGGCCGGTCACCTTTCCTTTGAGAGCGTCGCCGACAGAGGAGACAGGTGCGGCGTAGATGCTGTTGCCGTCCACCTTGGAGATGGCTGTGGTCAAGGTTTTTCTGGATTGGGTACCGTAGCCGACGACCACGACGTCATCCAGCACGTTGGCGTCCTCGGAGATCATCACATCGATCACCCCGCGTCCGTTGACCTTCTCATCGTGATTCTTGAAACCGATGAATGAATATTCCAGGACATCGTCGGCGTTGACTTCGATGGAGTACTTTCCGTCAAGGTTGGTGTTCGTGCCGATCGTCGTGCCTTTGACGAGGACACCGGCTCCGGCCAACGGCTCTCCCGAAGAGTCCTTCACCGTTCCTGTCACCTTGATGACATTTCCCTGTTTGGCCGCCGGCTGCTCGTAGGTCAGCACGACCGTGCTGTTTGTCATCTTGTAGCGGAATCCGGACACCTGATGTCCGAAAACGTCATCCAGGATGGATGCCAGAGACTCGTTCCTGGCGTTGATGCTGATGTCTCCCATCTCTTTCCGAGCCAAGGCTGACTCGTAGGAGAACAGGATTCCAGTCTTCTTCGTGAACTCTTCGGTGAAGGACTTCACAGTGGCGGACTTTACCGTCAGACTGAAACTGTAGGTCTTCCCGGTGTTTGTCTGGGCCGCCGAACCCGGCGCGAGGCCGAAGAACGTGGCCAGAACCACCGCAAGGACACCCAGTCTTAAATAGATTGATTGTCTCATGTTTTTGAGTAGTTATTATGTTTGGTACTTAGTCTTTATCCAAAGTCTTTCCGATGACCTTCAGGCGCACTCCTGTCAGTTCCTCGACCGCCTCCATGAGTTCGCCGGCGTCATCGGTGCGTTTGTAGTTGAGGTTGTATTTCTTCGTGGTGTCCACCGGTGACAAGGCCTGGACCTTGATTCCGTACATCCGCTCGATGTGCGAGATGATGCCGTCGATCGACACTTGCTGGAGCGTCACCTTGTTGTAATGCTGCACGATGTAAGGTTCGGCCGCCATAGGGGTGACCTCGATGTCTCCGGTCTTGGCGTCGAACTCGGCCATCTGATCCGGGGACAGCCTCACAAGTCCTACACCTTCAGGACTTTGCAGCCTGACGGATCCCCTTTCAAGGAGTACCGACACTTTGCCGGCCTCGCTGTCCGACTTGACGCAGAACGCGGTTCCAAGCACCTTCACTTCAATTCCCCGCGCCTTTACGACAAAAGGATGGAGCGTGTCCCTGTGGACATCGAAATAGGCCTCGCCGGTCAGTTTCACGATCCGTTCGGACCGGTCCTTGGTGGAACCGTACAGGATCGACGAGTTCCTGCTCAGCCAGACCTTCGTGCTGTCATCCAGCATCATGGCCGACACGTCGTCGGAGATATTCGTGAATGCGGAATATTCCCGAAAGTAATCCGCGTCCGTCCGAAAGTGGCGGTAGGTGCCGGCTCCGATGACGAGCGCGGCGGCCACGGAAGCGGCTGCGAGCCAGGTCGCCTTGCGCCTCCGGCCTCTCCCTGATTGAACGGTGAATATCCCTCCGCTCTCCTCCGCGTCTATCCTTGCGTTGAGGCGGGACAGCATCTTGTCTGTGGCGTCGTCCCCGCCCAAGGCCGATGAGGCGTTGCGCATCGCTGACAAAGCGGCGAAATCCTCCCGGTTGGACTGACTTGCCTCCAGCCACTCGACGAGGGCGGATTTCTCGTCGTCGGTCGCGGTTCCGCTGAGATAGCGGTGCACGAGCCTGAGTATCTCTTCTGGAATTTCCATTTTCTGATCGCATTAATTATGTCTGTCAATTATTATACACACTTTATGAAGAAATCACCTAATGAAAACGTGATTATTTTCCGCAAAGGCATTTTTTGTCCTTGTCGAGACTTATGATTCGATTTTATTGACTATTTTTGCGCTCACCAAGGCTTTTTATGAACCGTACAGAATTAATAACCGGAATACAGAATGGCGACAGAGAGGCTTTCAACGACTTCTGCAAGGAAGAGTTGCCTGTGCTGATGTCGTATGCCAGGATCTTCCTGCCGGAGGAGTGGGCGGATGACGCTGTGCAGGATGTGCTGTTCTCGTTCTGGAAAAACCGTGAGAGACTGTCGGAAGGGACTTCGGCGAGGGGGTATCTTATGAAATCTGTCTATAACAGGGCGATGAACTATCTTAGGAAAGAGAATCTGTCGCGCCAGTACAAGGAATGGAATGATGCCCGGATCGCGGTTCTCTGCCTTGAGGGTGGTGATCCCGAGCGCAATCCTGTCATAAGGAACCTGTTCGACAAGGACTTGAGGAAGAATCTCGAGGATGCCATCACCAGCCTGCCGCCCAAGTGCCGCGAGGTCTTCATGATGAGCTACATCGAAGACCTTCCGAACAAGGACATCAGCGCGAGGCTCGGGATCTCCCTCAGCACCGTTGAGAACCACATATATTCCGCGTTGAAGCAGCTTAGGGTGGCGTTGGCCAAGGACAAAGCCTTCCTGCTGTTCACCCTTCTGCCTTATTTGGGCGACCTTCTGGGCGGAATGCCGGACTGAAATCAAATCATCAAATTTTTATGAATATGAAAGGATATATTCTTTTGGCGTCATTGCTGCTTCCTGCGGCGCTGATGGCGCAGCCGGCGACCTCCGGACAGTACACTTACACCGGAGCGCCCGTTAACCTTACCGAGCACACGTTCAAGTGCGACCATCTGCTCAAGCTTCAGGGCACCGACAAGGAGGCTTACCAGGGGATGGACATCTGGGGAGACTACATCTTCAGCTGCCAGAACTCCGGTTGGCTGACCGTCTATAAGATTGACGGAGAGAAGATCACCAGAGAGTGCAAGCCGTTCAAGCTTGCCAGCTACGACAAGGTGAACCATGCCAATGTGGCCACTTTCGGCCGCACGTTCTATGACAAGGATGACCGTTTCCCGCTTCTGTACGTCAGCCAGTGCAACAGGAATCCGATCAACGGACGCAAGGACGTGCTTTACGTCGAGCGTGTAGCCAATGATCTCAAGTCATCCGAACTGGTCCAGACGATCTACTTCAAGGACACCGACCATCTTTTTGGCTACGCCCTTCAGTGGGTCATCGATCCGGACAACAATTACCTTTACGGTTACGGCAACACAGTTGACAACACCAACGCCCTGAACCGTCACCGCATCGTGAAGTTCCGCATCCCGAAACTGAACGAGTCCACGGACGGCCTCGTGACCCTGACAAAGGATGATTTGTTGGAGAATTATCTGATCGAGGACACCTACCAGACTCATTTCAATCCGATCGGCCAGGGCCTTTTCATCAAGAACGGCCAGCTTTTCATGCCTACCGGTTTCGGCAAGGAGAAGCAGCCTTCGATCCTCTACGTCTGGAATCTGAACACCCGCACCATGCAGAATGTCATCGATTTGACGAAAGCCACCTTCGGTGAGCTCGAGGACTGCGCCTACTACAAGGGCGACCTCTACATCCAGGCCCAGGGCGATCTGTTCAGGCTCACTTTCTGATTCCCTACGCTTCGGGTGCTGTAGAAGCGCGAATCACAATGAATCCCGCTCGTGGAAGGACATCTGCCTCTCTGCAAGCGGGATTCTTGAATATACTCGCTCGTGGCGTCTGTCAACGTTTCCCTTTGAAGAAGTCGGTCATCAGGGCGGAGCACTCCTCGGCGAGGACTCCGGCCTGAACCTGTGTCTTGGGGTGGAGCAGGGAAGGGGAGTACAATGAATATCCCCGCTTGGGATCGAGTGCTCCATAGACTATGCGGCCGATCTGTGCCCAGTTCAGCGCGCTGGAGCACATGTTGCACGGCTCCACGGTGACGTACAGTGTGCAGTCATTCAGATATTTACCGCCGACGGCTTCTGTGGCGGCGGTGATGGCGATCATCTCGGCGTGCGCCGTGGGGTCATGGAGCCTTTCGGTCATGTTGTGGCCCCGGGCTATGATCCTGCCACGGCATACTATCACCGCCCCGATGGGGATCTCGTCCTCCTCAAAGGCCAGCTGAGCTTCCTTGAGGGCTTCCGTCATGTATTTCTCGTCGATGTCCATAATGAATAAGCTCAACAAAAAAGACAGGCCTGATAGACCTGTCTCTAAACGTCGTCAGACTGACTTGACTACCACCTGTCCTCAGATGATACTGTCAGCTTCTTGCGTCCGTGGCGGCGACGGGAAGCGAGTACGCGGCGACCGTTGGCGGTGGCCATTCTCTCACGGAATCCGTGCTTGTTCACGCGCTTGCGTCTGGATGGTTGAAATGTCCTTTTCATATCTACTAATTTTTTATATATCCAAAACGGACTGCAAATTTAATCCTTTTGCCCGTAATTTCAAAATATTTTTGTATCTTGGATTCAGAAGCTGTTTTTCAATGGAGAAATTAATTGTCAGCAACGACACTTTCTTTGAGGAGGTCATCGCCTTGCTGCGGGAAGGAAAGAAGGTCACGGTCCCCGCGAAAGGGGAGAGCATGCTTCCGTTCATAGTCGGCGGAGTTGACTCGGTGGTTCTTGAGGGGGTCGATGGAGGATCGCCGGCGGGAACCGTCCTGAGGACAGCCAATGTCGGCGGTCATTTCCTCGTCAGTGGCCTCTGGATTCCCCATCCTCAGATTCTCGCGTACCGTACCGCTGAACAAGGTTTTCCCCTGCGGCACGTAGGACAGGTTGCGGCGCGTGGCCTGTGACACCGGAACCTGCCTGCTCAGCTCGACCGTAGGGTTCTGAATCTGAGCCACAAGCTGAAGAAACGCCGTCACATAGCCTGCCGCGAACCAGCTCTGTACCGCGGCAGCCGACTCTTAGGTGTGTGAATATCCTCGCACCTGGAACGCCAACTCGCTGGCTGTCAGATGGATGATGTTTCAGGTGCGCGTCGCTTTTCACACCTGGAAGTCCGGAACACCAACAGAACGCTTTGTACTGAGGCATAAGCCTGAAATTATTTCACATAAGAAACTCCGACATATCCTTGCCGGCGAGGAGGCCGTCACGGATCTCGGTGGAGGAGATGTCCACTATGGGCGCGTCTATGACCTCTATGTTGTAGGAGCGGATGAGGGTTTCCTCAAGGCTTCTCATTCCGTCTGGGACAATCTCTTCGGAATCAAGGACATAGGGTGCGGGGAAATCCTTGCACTCCTCGATCAGCTGACGCTTGATGCTGTCCACATCGTAGCCTTTGCGCGGATAGACAGTCACACCATATTCAGAAAGAATTCTCGGAAAATCTCTCCAGCGGCGGATGCTCTGAAGGTTGTCGGCGCCGATGACAAGCGTGAAGTCGTTGTCCGGCTCCCGCTGCCTGAGCGCGTCAAGAGTCCTGATCGTGTAGTGCGGCGGATCCATCCTGAGCTCGATATCGTCCACCCAGACGTGCAGCTCAGGGTGACGCTTGACGGCGGCCACGGCAGCCTCGTAGCGGCTCTCGCCGGATTCGGCGCTGATTGAATCCTTCAGAGGGTTCTTCGGGGACACAACGAGATACACCCAGTCATATTCCTTCTCCCTGGTAAGGTACTCCATTATGGCCTGATGACCGATGTGCAGGGGATTGAAAGACCCAGAGTAGACGGCTATCTTCACGGATTCCTTAGATGAATGTTGAGTAGTTCAGCTTTCCATCGTCAAGAAAGTCCTCGACAACCTTTTCCACCTCGGCGAACGCGGTCTTTAGGTCATCGTTGACAAGCACATAGTCGAATTTCGGAGCGTAGGTCATCTCCTCGGCCGCCTTGGCGACACGCTCCTCGATGGCCTCCGGGGAGTCGGTTCCTCTTTTGACGAGCCTTTCCCTTAGAGCCTCCACGGACGGAGCCTGGACGAATATGGACAGAGCCTTGTCTCCGAAATATTTCTTGAGATTGACTCCTCCCTTCACATCGACATCGAATATGATGACGTGGTCGGCCGCCCATATTCTTTCGACCTCAGACTTGAGAGTCCCGTAGAAATGATCCTCGTAAACTTCCTCATATTCAACGAAAGAGTCCTTGGCGATCAGCTCGCGGAACTTCTCCGGGGTGACGAAGTGATATTCCTTGCCGTCCCGCTCGGCGCCGCGCGGAGCCCTTGAGGTGGCGGAAATCGAGAACTCCATCTGATCCTTGTATATTCCAAGAATATGGTTGACTATCGTGCTTTTGCCGGACCCCGACGGGGCGGAGAAGATCAATACTCTGTTGCTCATTTGATTTATGAATATTTTCGTGTGTCTGCAAAGGTATCATTTTTTGCGGAAAGTTCAGAATCTTCTGTGAAAATGTGAGGAAATATGCCCGTAATTCTCTCAGCCAACGGCCGTATCGGGTGATTAAACGTTTTAGTAAAATAATTGATTATTAAAAAATTATGTTTATATTAGCCCCCGCTTTGGTAAGTGGCGAACAATAAGTTGCTACCGGGCAAGATGTTGTTTGTATTTCTTGAACAACTTTTTAAGTGAAGATTTATATACGATTGACAGGTATGTATAGTAGATGTTTGACCACTGTCCTTTCGGCTTTGCTGGCGTTTTCCGCTTGGGAGATGCCGACGCTTTGCGGTGGCGGAGACGCTCTCGCGCGGACGCAGGACCCGCAGGGGAGACTTGTGAAAGGAACCGTCACCTCGAATGACGGCGAGCCTCTGGCCGGGGCTTTTGTCTATGTGAAGAACTCAAAACTGGGTGTGAACACCGATCTTGACGGGCATTACGAGATAGCGGCCCCGGTGGAAGGAAAAAGCTATGTGCTTGTCTTCCAGTTTCTTGGTATGACCACCAAAGAGTTTACGGTCTCCGGGCCGAAGACCTTGAATGTCAGCCTTATGGACGATTCAAGCCTTGAGGAGGCCGTCATCGTCGGAGCCTATGGTGTCAAGCAGAAAAAGGAGGATATGATCGGCAGCGCCTTTCAGGTCAACGCCGACGCTCTCAAGGACAAGCCTAAGGCCAGGATTGACAATATCCTGAACGGACTTGTGCCGGGACTCCTTGTGGAGAACAATACCGATGCGGCCGGTTCGACAAGAGGCCGTCTTAATGTAAGGGTCCGCGGCAACGCCTCCCTGTCGGCTTCCAACGAGCCGCTGTGGATAATTGACGGCGTGCCTACCTACACGGGTGGAAGAACCAACCTGATGCCTGGAATGTCCACCTCTGTCTCACCTCTTTCATTGATCGATCCCAACGACATCGAGAGCATAACCGTCCTCAAGGACGCGGACCAGACCACGATCTACGGAGCCAACGGCGCGAACGGAGTCATCCTCGTCACGACCAAGAGGGGAGTGGCCGGGAATATGCCGCTGAAGGTCTCGGCTACAGTCAATTATGGAGTGGCCGCTCCTGACAAAAGCACGATGGTCAAGGTGATGAACGCCTCGCAGTACCTTGAGGTGGCGAAGGAAGCGTGGGTCAACGGCGGCAACAAGATGTCCGACTTCCCTTACCAGGACAACGACTACAACTCCTACAGCACCACCTCGACCGATTGGTTCAATGAATATATAGGGTTGGGTTCGACGCTTTATGCCTCTCTGTCCCTCTCGACCGGTACCAAGAAGGCCAAGACCTACGTCTCAGGATCATATTACCGCAACGAGAACACTGTCAAGGCCGATGAGTCCCAAAGGTTCTATCTCAGGATGAATCAAGACTATGACCTTACCGAGCGTCTGAAAATGGGCGTTTCGCTTATGGCGACCTACAACAACGATGATCTTTTCCCTCTCAGCTATGAGTATCTGGAAAACCTTCCGATCTTCTCTCCGTACCTGGAGGACGGCAAGACCTACAGGCTTTACAACAAGATCTGGAGCGACACGGGCAAGGATTTCATAATGAAGAAGTTCCTCGGCAACAAGCTGCCGAACAGGGAGTACAACGACAACATCCATAACTCCCTGAAGACCATCGGCAACTTCAAGCTGGACTGGACCATCATCGACGGCCTCAAGTTATCAAGCGTGTTCGGGGTCGAGTACCAGCACCATCACGGAAGTCTGTACTATTCCCGTCAGACATTGGCCGGGATGCTGGACGGCAAGCCTGTCGGAGAGTCCCGCAGGGAGGACGCCACCTATTTCAACTGGACAAACACCAACAAACTGGACTTCTCCAAGAAGTTCGGAAGGCACTCCGTAGGCGTTTACGCGGGTCTTGAACTTCATCATTCCGGCTACAACACCGCCTACGCCTCCGGTTCGGGCTTTATGAACGACCACATCAAGGAGATCAGTTATGCCGAGAAGGACACTCGTACCGGCGGCAGCTCGGCCTCGGTCTCAAGGACGATGTCCTATTTCGCGAGGGGAACATATTCCTACGACTCACGGTATTATATTTCCGCCAACTTCCGCCGTGACGGAAACTCGTCTTTCGGCAAGTACAAGAGATGGGCGCGGTTCTGGTCGGTAGGCGCTTCCTGGAACATCCACAAGGAGGCGTTCTACGATGTGGACTGGCTGAAGGTGATGAAACTCAAGGCTACCTATGGCACGTCCGGGAACTCCAGGATCGACACCTCGGTCGCCGCGGGGGCATATTCCTACGATGATTCCTATTCTTACATCGGTGTGACCGGGGCCACGCTTTCCACCGTGCCGAATCCGGGTCTTTCCTGGGAGACGACCAGAATGATCAATCTCGGTCTGGACGCCCAGATCGGCAGGGTACTGGATGTCGAGGTCGAGTACTACAACAATGTCACGAAGGATCTCCTCAGCAGGATCTATGTCTCCAGGACAATCTCGGATGACAGGATCTACGCTAACGTTGGGCGGATCAGGAACTCCGGATTCGAGATCAACCTTACCAGCCACAACATCGCCCGCAAGGATTTCGAGTGGAACACGACGCTCAACTTCTCGCGCAACTCCAACAAGATCCTTGAATTGTACAACGGCATCCAGACCGGGTTCACCAACAGTGTCTGGAAGGAAGGCTATGACTCAAACACTTGGTACCTTGTGCGTTGGGCTGGTGTCGATCCTGCGGACGGAATGCCGATGTGGTACGACAAGGATGGGAATCTGACAAAGACATATTCTACAGACGACCGTGTGGCGGACAAGAGCGCGACGCCGATCGGTTTCGGAGGGTTGATCAATAATCTCACGTACGGGAACTGGTCGCTTTCGTTCCAGATCAACTATGTGATCGGAGGGTATTCACTTCCGACGTATGCCTCAAGGTTCATCAAGGATGGCTACGACATCACCTCCGGCAACCAGGCTGTCGAGGTCTATTACTACCGTTGGACGACTCCAGGCGAGGCTTCCCGGTACCCGATCGCGTCGCAGAAGACAACCAGTTCGGCAAGGTACTCGACAAGGTTCCTCTACAGCAAGACGAACTTCAACCTGAGCAATCTCACCTTGTCCTACAGGTTGCCCAAGCCGGTGATCTCCAAACTGAAAGTGGAGGGGGCGACCGCCACGCTGATCTGCGACAACCTCTATCTTTTCACTCCGGGCCAGAGCCGGAAGTACAACTCGTACAAGACCCTCAGCAACGGCTACCCTGTGACCAGGACCATCACCCTTGGCCTTAACGTTTCATTCTGATGACAGCGCTATGATGAAGACAATATATTCAAAGATAATGACTTTGGCCGCCGTGGCCACGCTTTCGGCCTCCTGCGGCTTCCTTGAGGTGGAGCAGGTGGGCAAGAGCGACATTGACACCTATTTCTCGGAAGTCTCGGCTCTCCAGCCGGCTCTGAACGGATGTTACCATCTGTTATATTCATTCTACGACAGGGAGATGCTGGCCTATCCGGAGGTCACCGGCGACCTTGTGGATCTTTCCTCCAACAACGCGACCTGGACGAACCAGTACAATTTCATCTCCACCTATCTTGAGGAGACGACGGCTGTGGGTTACATCTGGAAACTGGGATATTCAGTCATCCAGAACGTTAACTACATCATCACCTACGCTCCGGACCTGAGGAAAAAGAACCCTGACAGCGCATCCGTGATCGACAACATCCTGGCCCAGGCCTATTTCCTGCGCGCCCTGACGCACCTGGACATCTGCCTCACCTATGCCCAGAACTACACGTACACATCTGATGCGTCGCACCTCGGTGTCCCGGTGATGACCAGTATTCCGGTCGTGACCGACAAGATGAGGCGAAGCACGGTGCGGGAGGTATATTCCCAGATCATAGCCGATCTGGAAAAGGCTCTCTCGACATTCACGGCGGACTATTCTTTCAATGAATATTTTGCCTCTCCGGCCGCCTGCAAGGCTCTTCTGGCCCGCGTCTATCTCTATATGAATGAATATTCCCAGGCCGCCTCCCTGTCCGCCGAAGTGATGAAGGAGTTCCCTCTGACAGCGCGCGAGAAGTACAGGAATATGTTCGTGAACGTGGCGACGCGGGGAGGGGAGTCCATTCTCCGGCTCAATGGGTACGATCAGTCGGATTTCATCAGCGACCTTTACTATTACGAGAGTCCGTCCGCAAGGCCTTCCGCCAAGTTGAAGGAACTCTTCACCGATGAGCGTGACGTTCGTCTTACGCTGTTCCGCCACACCGCGAACAGCGGTCAGACCGGCCAGGCGGTGGACTATGATAACGTCTGTATGAAGTTTTATTGCACCGACGAGACGACCAACAAACTGGACAGGCACTTCGATCCGTTCATCCTGAGGTCGTCGGAGATGTACTTGATCAACGCCGAGGCGAATTACGAACTTGGCAACACATCTGTGGCTGCCGATGACATCAAGGCCTTGGAGGCCAGGGCTTTGGGCGTGGATGCCTCTGAGGTTGTGATTGACTTGGCCTCTTTGGAACTGACCATCCAGAATGAGAGGATGAAGGAACTTTGCTTCGAGGGGCACCGCCTTTTCGACATCACCCGCCGTCACGAGAATCTCAGCCGCTCCCGCAACTCGACCTCATCCGTCTTGTTCCTGAAATATCCTGACTACCGTTTTGTCCTCCCGATTCCGTACCTGGAGCTTGAGTCCAATCCGGAGATGGAACAGAATCCTTCATCTAATTGATGGTTAATATATTGACAATGAATATGAAAAAGAATATATTGCTGATGGCTTTGTCAGCCGTTCTGGCTGTTTCCTGCACGAAGGAACTGCCGCTTTATGACACTCCGTTCTTCAGCATCGCCACCCAGGACGGCGCTTCGACCGCCGTTGTCGGCTCGGATGTCGAGAATGTCAACACCTATTATGTCACGATGAGTTCCGTCTCCCGTGGCGATAACGCTGTCGTTGATTTCACGGTCACTCCTGGTGCAGGGCTTAAGGAAGGCGTTGACTATGAGATCGTCACCCAAGGCTCGTCGCTGACATTCCTGCCGGGAATCTACAAGATGCCGATCCGTGTCCGTTGGAAGGAGCATTCGCTGGACGATTCCGCCGACAACACCCTGACCATCGCCCTGACCGGAGGGACGGACGGTTTCTGTCTCGGAATGCCTGGACCAGATGCCAAGTTCAGCAGACTGGTCATCACAAAGAAGAATCTTTACAATTAATTATTAATGGTTTTATCGTTATGAAAACTGCTAAATTTCTGTGCGCCGCGGCTATTGCCGCTTTGACAGCGCTTGTCTCCTGCAACAAGGACCCAGACATCTCTGAACCCCTCGTGAAGAGTTTCGGTTTTTATGCTTCCGACAACGTCGGCCGGATTGATTCTGACTGCGTGGGAGCGGTCTCCGGTACAGAGATCACCGTGGGCGTGCCTCCGACAACCGACCTTAGTGAGCTTGTGGCGCGTTTTACCACGAATGATGGCAATATCGTGTCTGTCGGCGGAGTCGCTTTGATTTCCGGGCAGACTGTACAGGACTATTCCGCACCAGTCTCTCTTAAGGTTGAGGATGAGGAACTTAAAGCCAGCGTGCTTTACACTGTCAAAGTCAGTCTTAATCCGGACTCCGATCCGAAACTGACATCGTTCAAGTTCGAGTTGGTGAATAATCTTGAGGCCGTCGGAGAGGACATCGAAGGTGAGATTTCCGGAGACGCTATATCCGTGCCGATGATCAAGGCTGCCGACAAGACCAAACTCGTGGCCACATTCACAACCACTCCTACCAACGTTGTCAAGGTTGGTGACGCTGTTCAGGTCAGCGGTGAGACGGCCAATGACTTCACGAATCCGGTTGACTACATAGTCTCCAACAGCGACGGCAGCAAGAGCGCGCTCTACTCCGTGTCGATCAGGACTGTGAACGGAAAGTTGGAGCCGATCGTGACATATTCGGAGCGTCCGGTATTTTCGGGAGCGGTTCTTCGCGTCGATCCATTTGACAAGTCTCCGTACATCGGTTTCAAGGAAAGAGAGGTCAAAGATTCTGAGTCAGCATCCGCTGAGAAGATGACCGTTGTCAAGTATGTTGATGGTGCTTGGAGCACTGTGGGAAGCGCTGGATTCAGCAAGAATGTGAACAGTTCCCACTATGACTTTGACATCACGAAAGAAGGTACTCCGTATGTGGCTTATGCTAATGCTGAGGTTTCCCCTAAGAATGCCCAGGTAATGAAATATGATGGCGGTTGGAAAGTTGTGGGAGAAGAAAACACAAGCGATATGCTTTCAAATTATGTCGGTCTTGCGGCATTCTCTGACAATAACATTGTCGTGACGCAAATTAACGGTAACGCTAAGAGCACATTCTCTAATCGTACCTTGGTGGCGTCTGTGTTCAATGGATCTTGGAACAATCAGGAAACCAATCTGGCCAAGACCCAGGTTTATGCCAAGGCTTCCTGCAAGGCTGGAGAGACTGCTTATGTGCTCGCCATACGCCGAGGAAAATCGGACGGCGTGAACTATGGTCATGATGTCTTGGCCTATAATGGTGGCAATTGGTCCTCCTTACGCTCAAATTATGTGAGGGAAGGCGCTACACAGACAGGCACCTACGTCTATGATATCACGGCAGCTGAGGATGGATCTGTTTATATTCTCACAGCTGATAACGCGTCCGACGGATCCGCCTATCATTTTGTTGTCGAAAAGTACAACCCTACAACCAAAGATTGGTCTGTGGTCGGAGGCTCTTTCTATCCTTATGTCCACGCTGATTCTCACGATAGGGCTAAGATCGCTGTCGCTCCTGACGGAACAATTTATCTTCTGTATCTGGATAACAAGAGCAATGCGCTGAACCTTACATGGTTCGACTCTGAAACAAAACAGTGGGCAGATCCGTTGCTGGTTGCGAATGAGAAAGTGACTGATCCTTGCATCGCCTTCACGACCTCAGGTGTGGGTTACATCGCTTTCACTGATGCCAACAATGCTGAGAAAGTATTCATTTACAGATAGTCTATGTACTTTCTTGATGGTGGCGCTGTTCCTCGGGGCGGCGCCATCTTCATATTCACGTCCCTTGAGGGTCGCTTTTGTGGGGGATCCGCAGGCTGACGGGATGCGGCAGCTTGAATATTGCCGGAAAACAATCCATAAGGAGCTCCGAGAGAGGAAAGACCTTGATCTCGTGATAGTTCTGGGAGATCTGGTGAACGATCAGGCCGATCTGCTGGAGCCGACCAAGGCCAGTCTGGATTCTCTGCCTTGCCCTTGGTTATGTGTGCCGGGCAACCACGACCGTGATGTCTATCCGAAGGTTGACGGCCGGAAGCGGCCCCGGGACATCAGCACCTACCGCAAGGTGATCGGCTACGAGGACACGACTTTCGTCAAGGGCGGCATCCGCTTCATCCTGATGAACGATGTGAGGCTCGGAGGGAAGGAATATGATGGCGGCTTTCGCAATTCGCAGAAGGTTTGGCTTGACTCTGTCCTGAGGGCGACACCAAGGAATATGCTCGCGGTGCTGTCCGTGCATATTCCCGTCACACAGTTCGCCGCCAAAGATTCCTTGTCCGCCATTCTGTCAGTTCATCCGAATATCCTTGTGATGAGCGGGCATACGCACAAGGTGGAAAGGAAATACCTTCATCTGGAAAATGCCGGAGCGGCCTCTTCCTCTGGTAACGATGCCCTGGATATCCCTGAGGTTCAGGTCGGTGCGACCTGCGGTTTGTTCTGGCTCGGTGTCAAGGACGAGACTGGATTCCCTGCGGCGACGATGCCATGTGGCGCTCCGAGAGGTTACTTTGTGGCAGACTTCAAGCGGAACGGGAAATATTCATTGGCATATAAAGCTGTGCTTAGGGACGATGTCGCCTCGGTCTGGGTGTCGGGTGATTCCACACTCATTGTCAATGTTTTCGGTGGAGCACCGGACGGGCGTGTCTCGGTCAGGATTCCAGGACCCAAAGGGTGGCTGTCTGCTTCCCGTGAGGAAAGGCCTGCTCCTGAAGCCCTTGCGGTCATTGAACGGAACAAGTCAATTCCACGGAAAATCGGAAAGGTTCGTAATCCTGAGTATCTTCCGATGAGAAAGACGAATTCTCCTCATGTCTGGTCCCGGGTTCTTGGCTCTGATGTTGATGTTCTCAAGGTCGGTACAGTAAAGATCCGCTACCGTGATCCAGTGATGAGATTCACGATTCAGGCCGATGTAAAACGTTGCCCGTAGGCTAATTCACTAAAAATGCTTATTTTTGCAGCCGGGAAAGTTGTTCGTGTTCCTTCCAATGTGTGGAGCCGCTTCTTCCCGGTTTGTTTTTGTCTAAAGAAAGGCAGTTTTGGCAAGGAAAAAGCAAAGTTCTTCTGTTCCGGATCCGGAATATCTTAAAATGCGCAAGGCTTCCCTCCGGCGCACTCATCGTCAGGTGATCTACCTGAACGATAAGGAATTAGCTGCCGTGAAGGAGTATTGTGACCGTTTCGGTGTCAAGGAACGTTCCACAATCTTCCGCGAAGCCGCGATGGAGCGCATCCTTGCCCAGCTGGACGACAGCCATCCGACGCTGTTCTGATGAACAGCGTCGGATTCTCCGACCTTCCTAACCCCCTGCACCCCCTTCCAGGGGGACGAACGGCCTTCCGGCCGGTCGGCAGAAGCCGCCTTGTCGCTTCGCTCCGGAAGTTCTGATGAACAGCGTCGGATTCTCCGACCTTCCTAACCCCCTGCACCCCCTTCCATGGGGACAAACGGCCTTCCGGCCGGTCGGCAGAAGCCGCCTTGTCGCTTCGCTCCGGAAGTTCTGATGAACAGCGTCGGATTCTCCGACCTTCCTAACCCCCTGCACCCCCTTCCAGGGGGACGAACGGCCTTCCGGCCGGTCGGCAGAAGCCGCCTTGTCGCTTCGCTCCGGAAGTTCTGATGAACAGCGTCGGATTCTCCGACCTTCCTAACCCCCTGCACCCCCTTCCATGGGGACAAACGGCCTTCCGGCCGGTCGGCAGAAGCCGCCTTGTCGCTTCGCTCCGGAAGTTCTGATGAACAGCGTCGGATTCTCCGACCTTCCTAACCCCCTGCACCCCCTTCCAGGGGGACAAACGGCCTTCCGGCCGGTCGGCAGAAGCCGCCTTGTCGCTTCGCTCCGGAAGTTCTGATGAACAGCGTCGGATTCTCCGACCTTCCTAACCCCCTGCACCCCCTTCCATGGGGACGAACGGCCTTCCGGCCGGTCGGCAGAAGCCGCCTTGTCGCTTCGCTCCGGAAGTTCTGATGAGCGGCTCTGCACGAAACTCCAGACACGTACGTCGTGCCGCCATATTCATAAAAGCCAGTCACTGGAGTGGCGACGGCTTCCCCGTTTTCGCCACACCATAGGAACTGCCGCCACAATTTTATGTTTTTTATGAATAATTACGTTTTTGTGAACGATCTTCGTGAACCGTCATATTCAAGTAAACCAGGGACTTGAGACGAGTGTGGCTGCCGGTGGGTGATGTTTGCAGAACTCGCCAAGCCTGAATGAAAGAAGTTGACTAAAACAGCGGACTTGAGCGAAGTGACCGAGAATGTAAACCCATTCACTATGCATCTTCGGATCTGGTACAAAGTGACTGAAGGCAGCGAATATTACAATGTGACTGGCGGTAGCTAATATCACAAAGTGATTGGATGTGGCGAATGTAAAGGTCACCCTCTTTATAAAAGTGTGATTAACAATACATAAAAAACAAGGGTCCTATATAGGAGTTGGCTAACATTTCTTTTATAGCACTGATATTTAAATAATTGCGCGCCGTTGATATTCCTGCGCAAGAATCGGTATGTAAAGGACCTAATCTCCATCGTTGTCATATAAGACAATGTATGGCGGAAGATCCCGGACTTATGCATCGGGTGAAAAAAGTGGCTTTCCGCACCCGACTCCAATCAGTGATGTCTCCCCGGGTGTATAACCACCATTTTTTCACCCGGAATAATAGTTGTTTGGATCTGAAACGACAATGCCGCACCTAAGGTTGATGGATGTGAATCAGGAATGACACCTACTGTTCTGCCACAGTTTCCTTCCACTGGCCCGACACTGATGTCTTGTCCTTGTTGGTACACCAGAAGTGCTTTTCCTGTACCAACGGCATCTTTTTGTCCATTTGGTACACCAGTGTCGGCACGATATGGAGGAAGGTAGTCAACTTGTATATATTTCCCAAAAACAATTATGGCCCGAACTTATTCAAATGATTTCTTCGATTCTGTCATAGACTGCTATCATTGTTACACTGACGGTAACCGCGCTGATGTGATGTTCCCGGACACTGACGCTAAAGTCTATGGGATGAATGTGATCCCTGCTTTGGTTCGGAAAGCCGGGACCGTTGTGCTTGCGTTTGTTCTGATGGATAATCACGTGCACTTTTGCCTTAATGGGCATGAGGAGAACTGTCGTCGGTTTATGAAACTGTATGTTTTCGCCGTGGCCAACTATTTGACCAAACGTTTCGGTCAGGAGTACAGAGGGCGAGGGTTCAAGTTTTCGGCTCTGGCGATCACCGCGAAAGGGCAACTTATGAAGACAATAGCTTACATATTCAGAAATCCGTTGGCGGCTGGATTTGACAGGATGCCTTCAGAGTACAGGTGGTCCAACGCACCGGATTGTTTTACAGGAAGTGGCTCAGTTTCAAGTGGGAATATAATTGGACGTCCCTATGTTGCGACGATGAATCCAACGCATGCGCGGCGATTGGAATATGCTGATGTTGGCGATCCCTCCAGTGGATATGTGGCGCCGCACCATTTCAGAGACATACGCACTATCGGAGACCTGACGATGGTTGAGCGAAGGAATATCTTGAAAGTCAGGCATCAGTATCCGGCGGACTGGACTTTTGATGAATATGGCGTTGCGTTGAAGTGTGAGGACGAGGTTAATGATTCTATGCTTAGGAATACGGGCGCTTTCTTGAGTGATGCCGATGTCCGTGAGAAAGCCAAGGCTTTGAGTCCTTATGCCGCCTGACCATCCTGAAGGCATAGGTGGCATATAACACACATTCAGCCTGTGTGTGTTGAAGGTGGTTATGCCGCCGTTTTGTAAAAAGGAGCAGCCGATGCGCTGAATGAGCAGCCGATGCGTAGCAAAACAAAAAAACAACCGATGCGGTTGTCGGAAACCACATCGGTTGGCATATTCATTACCTTTGTTTGTTGTTGAGGGGGCAATCCTCAAGATGCCTCTGTTTACTTCCGGTCGTTGAGGAAGGAGAGGTAGTAGAGTAGCGTGGCGAGGGAGCCGACAGCGGCTATGACGTAGGTGTAGGCGGCCCATTTGAGAGCGTCTATCGCCATCGGGCGTGTCTCGTAGTTGGTGATGCCGGCGTTCTCAAGCCAATTGACGGCCCTGTGGCTGGCGTTGATCTCGACAGGAAGGGTGACGAAACTGAAAAGTGTGGTCAAAGCGAAGAGAACCACTCCGGCGATCAGGACCGGATAACTGTGGAACATCGAAACGAGAATGACTCCAGCCAAAAGAACCCACTGCACGATTCTGCTTGAGAAACTTACGACCGGCACGAGAGCCGTGCGGAGTTGCAGCGGCAGGTAGCCTTTGGCGTGCTGAAGGACGTGGCCGCATTCGTGAGCCGCCACAGCGGCCGCCGCGACACTGCTCGAATTGTAAACCGCCTCGCTGAGGTTCACGGTCTTTGTCTGCGGATTGTAGTGGTCTGTCAGACGACCCGGAATGCAGGTTACCTTGACATCGGTGATCCCGTTGTCCGCCAACATCTTGGTGGCGATCTCCGCACCCGTCATCCGATTGTTGGTCGGAACGCGGGAATATTTCTCAAATCTGCTCTGAAGCATGCTTTGGATGATCTGACTGAGGATCATAACCACAATCATGATGATCCAGATTAATCCAGTGCTCATACTCTATAAATTATTCAATTCAACTTTTGCAAGTAGGCAATTACCTGCGGAAAACAACCTTTAGCCGGTGACTACCCACCACCGGACATCTCATCAAGCATCAGGCCAGATGTCAAATATAGAGATTTTGGCGGATATTATGGCAGAAAAACAGTAATTTTGTCAGAATTTCGATAGTGATATGTCAAACGGCGTAACAGATTTCTCAAGACTGGAACTGAATCTCCAGAATTGTCTCGGCAACTACAGGTACTTCCGCTCAAAGTTGAGGCGTACCACCAAACTATTGGTGCTGGTGAAAGCCAACGCCTACGGTCATGGGGCCGTGGAGTTCGCTCTGATGATGCAGAACGCCGGAGCGGACTATCTGGCGGTGGCGCTTCCGGTTGAGGGAATGGAACTGCGGCAGTCTGGTATCAGCCTGCCGATTCTTGTGCTGACAGCCGGCACGGACTATTTCGATGAGATCATCGATAACCGTCTTGAACCCGGAATCCCGAATATTTATACCTTGAAGGCCCTTGTCGCCACCCTGCAGAGCCGCGGCATCGAGGGCTTCCCGATCCACATCAAACTCGACACTGGAATGCACCGCCTCGGCTTCATGACCAGCGAGTTGGATGAATTGATTGAATATCTTAGGACTCATTCAGAGGTGAAGGTCAAGTCGGTATATTCACACCTCGCGGTCGCCGAGGATCCGTCCATGGACCAGTTCACGCTGGGGCAGATTTCGATGTTCGAGAGCAACGCCGCGAGGATTGACGAGGCTCTTGGCTACCATCCGATGTGGCATATTCTAAACTCCGCGGGAATCGAGCGTTTCCCGCGTTTCCAGCATGACATGGTGCGTCTTGGGGTGGGAATATATGGGATCAGCGCTCTGCCGGAAGTGCGTCTGAAGCCTGTCGCCTCTCTGAAAGTGAAGATTTTGCAGATCAAGGAACTGAAGCCGGAGGATGGCGCCATCGGCTATGGACAGCATGGCTTGATCGCCCATGAAGGTACCCGGATCGCCACAATTCCGGTGGGCTATGCCGACGGAATCGACAGACACCTTGGCTGCGGCAACGCCAGTTTCGCTCTGAATGGCCATCGTGTGCCCACGATCGGCAACATCTGCATGGACATGTGCATGGTCGATGTGACCGGAGTACCAGCCGAAGTGGGGGACACCGTGACAATATTCGGTGAGGATCCTACAGTCAGCGAGCTCGCGCGCATCCTGGACACCATTCCGTACGAGATCATGACCTCGGTTCCCCGCCGCATTGAAAGGGTCATTGTCCGCCGGTAGGAGCCGTCACTCGGAGAGCGTTTTTTTGCTCACGGTGACGGTATTCTGTCTTCATACCTGTCGGTTGCGCCGCCATTAGGCCTACCATAAATGCCGTGGCGGCTAAGATGTTTATTATTAGCGTGTTGTGAAATGCTGATGGTCGAAATGAGAGGCCAGCATTTTGTAACCGATTGAGAGTCAACGGTTGATTCTCCACCGGCTTCCGACAATTTGTATATGATAAGCCTATTCTATTGTCGGTTTGTCAGTGGCATTCGTGGCTACTGGATGATCTTCCAGCCGTCGATGCGACGGGCGGTGGTGGAGAAGTTCACACCGATCTTGAATATCTTCCTGTGATTGTGGGCTAACTGACAGGAGTAGCATTTCTCCTTGGTCTATGGGGATGCGCTTTCGGCCTCTTTTGCTCCTCAAGAGTGTATTCCGCACTCTTGGGAAACGTTTTCTTCGCTTTTCGTCTCTCAAGGGTGTTGTCGAGCATTCATGGGCAACGTTATTTCCCATTTTTGCTACTGAAGTGGCGGATGAAGGGGTAGTCCGGGTTGAGGAAGAGCGGAAGTGCGGCCGTTGGAAGTCGCGCGCTCCACTTCGACATATTCGCCCATCAGTTCAAGGATTATGTACATCATGGCAAGTTTTTGTCGGCATTCATCTTCCGAAAGGCCATTGGCCTCGGCGAGTTTCTTGATGCTTTCCGCTTCATCGACCAGGATGACTACCTGGCGGCCGGATCTTCGGTAGGCGGCCTCAATCACATTTCCGAAATGGATACCAGGAATGTCCGAGCGGTTTTCGCTGCCATATTCCTTTTCCCATTTACGCAACGCATCGTCGAGGGTCTTGGTGACCACGTCCATCTCATTGTAAGCCCGTCCGCTGAAGTCCAAATGCAGCACTGGATATTCAATTCAGTTCTTCTCCAGCGAGGCGACCGCCAGTTCGTCAAAGAGTTCCTTTTTCCCTTGGAAATATGCCTCCATCGTTGAAATCAGCAGACTCTTGCCGAACCGCCTCGGGCGGCTCAGGACGTAATATTTCCCAGTAGATGCCAACTTGTATATGAGAGCAGTCTTGTCAACATAGACATACCCGCCTCTGCGGATATCCTCAAGGTTCTGTCTTCCGATCGGGTAAAGCATACCGCCTTTTCTTTAGTTCATTCTCTGCAAAGAGAAGTCTAACAAATCGGAAATCCAATCTGTTTAGTAACATGAAAAAAATAAGTTGCCTCAGATTAAGAGAATATTTTCGAGGATAGATCTATTTTCGAAGAAGGAGTGTGCCGGTGGCACATGACTGATGAGAAAAGAGATATAGACCGAAAAGATTCCTTAAGATGATGCAGGTTATTTTTTGAAGGTTACTTACTTCGATTTCTGTTGGATTATGCAAAATGAAGTCCAGTGTGAAAAACTTTTGGGAACTATATAGGAGTTGACTAACTTAATCTTATAGGAACGTTGCCCCTGGTGTGGTGTTCCTGACCTCCAAGGTGCGTAAAACCCTACGCACCTGAAACGACATCGGTTTGACAGTCAGTGAGTTAGTGTCCCAGGTGCGGAGATGTTCACGCACCTGGGAGTCGTCGTCCCCGGTACAGGGCATCCTGTTGGTGTTCCTTACTTCCAGGTGCGAAAAACTATGCGTACCTGAAAGTGCTTCTGCTTGATAATGAGTGGCTTTCTGTTCCAGGTGCGAAAGGATTCGCTCACCTGGGAGTCAGCAGGCTCGGTACAAGGATAATGCTCCCGATGTTATTGACGCGGCTTCCCGTGCTCCCGTGCGGCGTTGGTTTGCGGACTCACATCAGACATTGCTTCACGTACGGAGACCTACGCATAATATTCTCGATTGGCGGTCTGGAGTCTGCTTGCCGATGAATGGGGCGCATCAAAGTCGCCTTGCCTCTTTCATTACCTTTGGGGCGAGGGAAAAGACGGCGATCATATTCGGAAAGGCCATCAGGGCGAAGGCAAGATCCATTAGACTGACGGCGACATCCAGGGTGAGGACACTTGCGAGGACGATTGTCGCGACATAGAAGTAGCGGTACTTCTGAGCATGTCTCGTGCCCCAGAGGTAAGATGTGCACATCGTTCCGTAGTATGAATATGAGAACATCGTCGAGAAGGCGAAGATGATCACCACGAATTCGAGAAGATAGCGTCCGGCGAACGGAATCAGGGTGTCGTAAGTGTTCAGCGCGATGGACAGTCCCTTAATGCTGTCAGTGCTGTAGAGACCGGCCATGATCATCGGAATCGCGGACAGGGTGCAGACCAAGCCGGAATCTATCGCCGGACCAAGCATGGCCACGAGTCCTTCCCTCACAGGCTCGGCGTTCATCGAGGCTCCGTGCATCATTCCGGCGGTTCCGACACCAGCCTCGTTGACGAACATCGCCCTCCTCGCTCCGGTCAGAGCCACGGCGGTGAAGGCTCCGAAACCAGCCTTCCAGCAGAAAGCACCTTCGAAGATGGCTTCAAACACGGAGGGCAGACGGTCGTGATAGACAATCATAATGCCCACCACCATAAGGAAATAGAATCCAACCATAAACGGTACGATCTTCGATGAAACCTGCGAGATCCGCTTTAACCCACCAAAAATGACGAGACTCACTATGCCGCCGATCACAAGACCGATTACCAGAAACACCCATCTTGATTCGGGCACTCCAAGCGGCTCAAGGATCACTGAATATAACGACTCGGAGAGTTGGTTTGCCTGCATCACAGGAAGGCCGCTGAACAAAGCGCAGAATGCGAACATTACAGCCAACGGCTTCATCTTCCTGCCGATTCCTTCGGTCAGGACGAACATCGGTCCTCCTTGGGCTACTCCCTTGTCATCCTTCCCTTTATACATTACGGCGAGGGTGCCCTCAAAGAACTTTGTGGCCATTCCAAGCAAAGCGCTGACCCACATCCAGAAGATGGCTCCGGGCCCACCTACGCATAGTGCTATCGCGACCCCGGCGATGTTCCCCATCCCGACTGTGCTGCTGATGGTGTTCATCAGAGCCTGAAAGGAACTGACCTGTCCCTCTCCTTTCTTCTTCATTTTCAGAGAACTGACTGCCATTCCCAACTTCCTTAGCGGCAATGCTCTTGAATATATGAACAGGAATATTCCTCCTCCTATCAGAAGTGTAAACAACGGCCATCCGCAGACGAAGTCCGTGAATTTGATAATATACTCTTTAATCAGGTCCAACATTTTCTACATTGTTCTATGTCTGTTCCATATTACCTTTGCAGGAGGCTTGCTTGGGCGGGGGCTACTTGATCCTGTACGGCTGGTCGTCATAGAGGCTGTAGCGTTTTGCCTTGCGGATCCATTTCTGCTCTTCCAGTTTGACGTGTTCGCGCAGATCCTGGTATTGAATCTCTCCTTGGAGGTAACTCAGCATGACATGGTCGGCTATCTTGGACTCAAAACCGTCAAGCAGCTCGAACTGCGAGTATCTTTCCCGGAAATATCGCATCAACTGAAGCGTGTGGAGCAGTGAATGGTATTCCGTACCTGGTTGGAGCATGATCTGGTAGCCGTTGCATCGTTGGCCTTCGTAGCGTCCTGTGGACGGGGTGAAGGTGCAGGGGCGCATCAGGACTCCGGCGGGGGCGGGGAGGACTTCCAGACGGTTGTGCCGGATGAAGGGGGCTCCGAGATATTCATAAGGCCTGGCTGTTCCGATGGCGGGGGTGATGGTGGTGTTGTTCCAGAGGCCGCCGCCGCTGTACATCTCGCAGGTGAACATTCCTGGAATATCCGAGGCTGGGGCTATCGTCCACGGGAGCAGCTGGCGGGTGGAGTCGCTGGCCAGGGCTGAGATGACGTGAAGGGCGAATGTGGCTCCGATCTCGTTGTACCAAAGGTCACAGAGCTCGCCGAGGGTGAGTCCGTGCCTGTGGGCGATTTTCGGAGTGTGCGGCTCGACCGTGCCGGAGGGCATCGAGCCTTCGACGATTCTGCCGGCGGGGTTGATGTGGTCCACGATGTAGAGGGACGGTGGGTTCTCCATCACCGCGAGAATCACCATCAGGTGGAACACGTCCTTCGTGTAGTTGAAGTACCGTGCCCCCGCATCCTGAATCTCCACAACGATCGCGTCCAGTTCCGTCAGCGCCTCAGCGTCAAACGAGATATGGTTCGTTCCCGGAGTCAGCTCCGCCCCCATAGGGCTGAACACTGCCTTCAGGTTCCCTCGCTCCGTGAACAGATCGTACATATACCTTCCGTGCGCCGTGTCCCAGCAGTTCTGCGTGCAGAAGCACCCGACCCGCCCGTCCAGCAACGCCTTGTCCAGCTGATCCTCCAGAGCCGTAGTCCTGAATGAAAACATAATTATTTAATAATTAAATTATTAATAAATGAATAACCAAAATCGACCCAAAGCGAATTATCACCTCCTTGCAACCGTGGCCACCCTCGGCCCCGTAAGAGGGGGGATATGTTCGGATAAAAGTCTTCGAACTCGGAGCGAAGCGACGCAAGGGGTCTGGGGAATCCGGTCCCCAGTGCCCCCCAGGGGGCTGTCACGAAGTGACTGGGGGGTGAAAAGAAATGCGCACGCAGTGCGAAGCGACGCAAGGGGTCTGGGGAATCCGGTCCCCAGTGCCCCCCAGGGGGCTGTCACGAAGTGACTGGGGGGTGAAGAAAATTGCTCGGAGCTCGGAGCTCCGAGCGAGACGTTGCAAGGAGGTGATAATTCGCTTTATTTGCCATTAATAGTCCTGTTAACTATTATAGCATATTTTTAATTCTGGTCATTAATGACCCTTTCGGCGATAGCGATCACCTCATTGGCAAGGGCTTCCGCGGCGGCGAGGGTCGGGGCCTCTGAATATATGCGGATGATCGGCTCGGTGTTGGAGCGGCGCAGGTGAACCCACTGACGCTTCGACTCGAAACTGATCTTCACACCATCGATATCATTGATGTCCTCGGCGGCATATTCCTTCTTCATCTCCTTCAAGATCCTGTCAATCAATGCCTTGTCGCTCAGCTCGATCTTGTTCTTGGCGATGTGATATTCAGGATATGTCTTCTTCAACTCGCTCACCTTCATCTTCTTGTTCGCGAGGTTGGAAAGGAACAACGCCACGCCGACCATCGCGTCACGGCCATAATGGATGGCAGGGTAGATGACACCTCCGTTGCCTTCTCCTCCGATCAGCGCGCCGGTCTCACGCATCTTAGTGGTGACGTTGACCTCACCGACAGCCGAGGCATGATATTCTCCGCCATATTCCTCGGTCACGTCCCGCAGGGCGCGGCTGGAAGATAGGTTAGAGCAGGAGATCGGCTTATAAGGGGCAGTGACTTCCTCAAGGGTTTTGCCCTCCTTTTTGGCGATTGCGGCGGCTCTTTCAAAGAGGTAGCTCGCCACGCTCACGAGGGTATATTCCTCGACAAACGGTTCGCCGTTCTCGCAGATGAACGCCAGGCGGTCCACGTCAGGATCGACGGATATTCCGAGGTCGGCATTTTCCTTGACAACGGTCTCGCTGAGATCCGTCAGGTTCTTAGGCAGCGGCTCCGGGTTGTGGGCGAAGTCGCCGGTCGGGTCGCAGTTGAGCTTGACGCACTCCACGCCGAGTCTCTCCAATAGTCTTGGCATTATGATTCCGCCGACCGAGTTGATTGCGTCCAGTACAACCTTGAAATGAGCGTCCTTGATAGCCTGGACATCAACGGCTTCCAGAGCCATAACGGCATCCAGATGCTCGTCGGTGTAGTCGTGTTCGGTGACGTGCCCGAGGTCGTCAACATCAGCGAAACTGAAGTCCTCGGTCTCGGCGAGGTCAAGGATGGCCTGGCCTTCGGCCGCTGTGAGGAACTCTCCACGGTCGTTGAGAAGCTTGAGGGCGTTCCACTGGCGAGGGTTGTGTGAGGCTGTGAGGATGATTCCGCCGTCGGCCTTGGCGAATGTCACGGCCATCTCTGTGGTCGGAGTGGAGGCGAAACCAATCTTCACCACATCCACGCCGCAGGCCATCAGTGAGCCGATGACAAGGTTCTCGACCATCGCTCCGGACAGCCTTGCGTCCTTGCCGACGACTATCTTGTACTTCTCACCGTTCGGCTGAGGCTTCCTTGTAGGGAGGCTGGCGCAGTAGGCGTAGGTGAACTTTACTATATCAATAGGAGAAAGCCCGTCTCCGGGCTTTCCTCCAATAGTTCCGCGTATGCCGGAAATTGATTTTATCAGCGACATATTATGCTGTTATTTATAGACTTATGCCATAATGGCGCCGACGAGTCCAAGGATGGCGTAGAACTCAGGAAGGGCGGCGTAGATAAGGGTGTTGGTGAACACGTCGTGACCCTGGCTGATGCCGACGATACCGTTGGCGCTGACCATACCCTGACGGATCGCAGAGATCATACATACAAGACCTACAGAGATTCCGACACCGAACATAAGCGGACCCTGTGCGGCGAAGTCCTTGCCGAGCCACATAAAGAAGGCCACGAATCCGTAGATACCCTGGGTTGCAGGAAGGGCTGAGAGCACCATGTAGTTTCCTGACTTCTCAGGGTTTACCTTGAGAGCTCCTTCAGCGGCGTTGCCGGCGATGGTCGTTCCGATGGAAGAGCCGATTCCTGAAAGGGCCAGCATAAGGCCCAGTCCGAGATAACCTAAAATTTCGTTCATAATGATTTGATGTTTATTTTGTTATTATTTATTATCGTTTGTTGTGAGCGGGCTGTAGGCCTTGCCGGTTCCTTCATAGCCGCTGTTCTTGAAGAACTCAAGGAAGTTGAGTCGGAGAGGATGCACGAAGGCTCCGAGGCAGCACATCGCGAGGTTCAGGACGTGGCCGAAGCCGACGATGAGGGCGAAGCAGATGATGTTCACTCCCGGAACATCAATCCCATAGACAGAAAGTCCCAGCTCGTTGAACGCGTTGCCAAGCATACCTCCGGCGAGTCCGAGCGCGTAGAGACGCAGGTAACTCAGAACGTCGCCGAGAAGTCCTGTGACGGTGTTGTAGGTCTCGTAGAGGCCTGAGCCGATGTTTGCCAGCGGATTCCTGTGGAGATCGTTAAGGAGGAATATTCCCAGACCAGAGACCACACCGAGCACGATGATTATCCATTTGGTGACGGCGGAGTCAATTACACCGGCGAGAGCGAAACCTCCCACGATGACACCTCCCACAATCAGGAGAGTCCAACCTATTGTGCCTAAAGAGTTGGCGAATCCGTTGCGCTTGATGGCGTAAGCCGTCTTCAGGAGCATAGCCACGCTGATGTGCACTATACCTATAAGGATAGAGAACAGCATCTGCGCGTCATAGCCGGCGACAGTGCCTTGGATCATACATTTCTTGATCCAGTCCGGAACCCAAGCCGCGGTGGATGTGTCCATTCCGAAGAATGTATGCAGGATTGTTCCCATCACGATGGTCGCGACACCGAGTGTGGTGACGAGCGGAGCCATCGAGCCGATGAATCCCTTGGCCTTCCTCATCGCAAGTCCAATGATGGCGAGGGCGATACCGTATCCCGCGTCACCCATACACATAGCGAAGAAGAGGGTGAAGAATATGGAGATGCACGGAGTCGGGTCGAACTCGTCGTAGGCCGGGCGGCCGTACATGTCTGTCAGCACCGTGAACATCTTCACGAACTTGTTCTCCTTGAACTTGATAGGTGGATTGTCGTCCTTCACTGCCTCCTCCTTGAGATAGACGATGTCCATCTTGTCGAACTCGGCGCAAAGGGTCGCGTCATTCTCCACCGGAGCGAAGCCGATGAAAGTTGTGATCAGATCCTCGGCGGCTTTCCCAGCACCTGCGTCAGCGAGGTACAGCTGAAGGGCTGCGACATCCTCGTCGCACTTACGGAGCATTTCAGGAATATATTCCTTCAGCTCCAGAAGCCTTGCCTTGCAGGTGATGATCCTTTCCATCAGGGCAGTGACCTTCCTTTCGGCGGACCTGAGATCCCCTTCCGGAGCGGCGCATTCCTCGACCGGCAATGAATATGCAGGATCATCTGAAATGGTGATGAACCAGACATTCCTGCCGTCATCGAACACTTCCTGAAGCGGATAGAGATTCGCCCAGGACGGATCGTAGGCCTTCTTGGAAACATTATACCAACGGACCTTGTAGCCCTTTGCCTTCAACGCGTCGAGGGCGAAGCTGTCGTAGCATCCCCAAGGCCTTCTGCTTTCGACATCCTTGCGGGCCTGTGCCAGCTCGTTCCTCAGAACGTCCAGCTTTGTGGAATATTCCTTGAAACTCTCCAGAGGGTTGTCGTACTTGGCGTCCGCATCGACCTCGGCCTCGATTTTCTCAAGGTCAGGATCCTGCGAGTAGTCAAGAGATTCCAGTTTGGAGGCGGCCTTCTTCAGCTCGTTGGTCATCGAGAGGAGCGCGGCGGAACGTTCGTCCACCGGCTTTGAGGACCTTGTGATGTCCACAAGCCCCAGTTCCTGCAAGCGTCTGAGGAATTCTTCAGTCTTCCCGCTGAGAAGAATGAAGGAATATTTAGTCATTTTCTCAATCATTGCCGCTTTCCTCCATTACTTCTTCCGTCTCTTCCTCAGCGTGGCGCTGCTTGACGATCTTGGACGAGGCCTTGCTCAGGTTCTCCTCGTCCTCCATGTAGCGCTTGATCTTGCGGATGGCCTCCTGGTACCCCGGGATCTGCACCTTCTCGTACAGATTCACCTTCTGCGTGGTCTTCTTCCTCTGGAAATCCAGGATGCGGCGCTTCTCCTTGTAAACTTCGGACTCGATCCCGAGCCTGGACAGTTCCTTGAGGATGGCCACGCCGTCGATGTACCACGCCGGCTTGATGAACGTGTTGAACGGGCTGATCTCGTAGCGTATGCTCTTGAGCTCCGGACACTTGACACCGGCGACCTTCACGGTCACGAGGTCGATGTCCACGATCGAGACCAGACCCGGATCGAACTCGTTCCACAGAGGGGCAAGGTAGTCGTACCTCCTCTCGGCCTCTTCGAGGTCGCGCAGAAGCTTCTCGCTCTTGTCCTTGGCCTTGCGCACCTCAAGCCTCAGGGCACTCTCCTTGTTCTGCAACGTAGGGAGAGCCTTCTGACGCATCTTGAGCTGCTTCTGCAGGGTGTTAAGCGCAGTCTTGTTGTATTGAAACTTGATAGGCATTACTTACCTTTCCAGTATTTGTCGATCAATGATTGCTTGATTCCGGTCTCGGCCTTGGTGAAGTACTTGCCGAACAGCTCCCAGGCCGTGTCGAGCATCTCGGTGATGGAGATGTTGACATCGATGGAAAGAAGTCTGGTGGCATATTCCTTGGCATAGTCGAGACAGCGGTGGTCGTAGTCGGAGAGGTCGAAACCGTTCTCCAGCTTGGTCTTCGCGTTCTGCGCGTCGGCGTACAGACGCACTCCGGCGTTCATCACCTGGCTGTGGTCCTCGCGGGTCTTCACGTTCTGTACCCTCTGCTTGAGCCTGGAAAGGGAACGGAACGGGTCGATGATGATCTTTCCTGAGTCGGAATCGGCGCGGAGGAACAGCTGTCCCTCGGTGATGTAACCGGTGTTGTCAGGAATGGCGTGGGTGATGTCTCCGTCGTTCAGGGTGGTCACGGCGATGATGGTGATTGATCCGTCGGTCGGGAGCTGCACGGCCTTCTCGTAGATCTTGGCGAGATCCGAGTAGAGGGATCCCGGCATGGAGTCCTTGGAAGGGATCTGGTCCATACGGTTGGACACGATCGAGAGAGCGTCAGCGTAGAGGGTCATATCCGTGAGGAGCACGAGCACCTTCTCGTTCTTGTCAACGGCGAAGTACTCGGCGGCCGCAAGGGCCATGTCCGGAACCAGAAGCCGCTCGACTGGCGGGTCTTCGGTCGTGTTGACGAAACAGATGATCCTGTCGAGGGCTCCGGCGCTCTCGAACGCCTGGCGGAAGAAGAGGTAGTCATCGTTTGACAGACCCATACCGCCGAGGATGATCTTGTCCACATCGGCTCTCAGGGCCACATCGGCCATAACCTGGTTGTAAGGCTGGTCAGGGTCGGCGAAGAACGGAATCTTCTGTCCGGACACGATCGTGTTGTTGAGGTCGATGCCGGCGATACCGGTCGGAATGAGCTCGGACGGCTGGCGTCTCTTGTAAGGGTTCACGGACGGTCCGCCGATCTCCCTTTCCTCACCCTCTACCTCTGGACCGCCATCGATAGGCTTTCCGTAGGCGTTGAAGAAACGTCCGGAGAGCTGATCGCTGACCTTGAGTGTAGGAGGCTCGCCGAGGAATGTCACCTCAGCGTTTGTCGGAATGCCTTCCGTGCCGGAGAACACCTGGAGGGTGACCAGATCACCCTTGGTCTTCACGACCTGGGCAAGTTTGCCGCCGACCACGGCAAGCTCGTCATTGGAAACTCCCTTGGCCTTGAGCGAAACTGTGGCCTTGGTGATCGCTTCCAGTTTTGTGTATATTCTTTGATAAGCCTTATTTGCCATAGTCTTCGATGAGTTTATGGATCTTCTCTGCGTAATTCTCGAATCCTTCGCTGTGGAACTTGGTGTAGTTCATCTGGCGGAGGTCATTGATGAGTTCCTTGAAGAACTCGCGGCACTTCTCGAAGTCCTCGAAGTCGAAATCGATGCCGCAGATGTCCAGAACGAGATCCAGCATGTATTTCTGACGGTCCATCGGACAGAGGGCGTCGGTCTCGTCGAAAGCGTCCTGCTGGAGGAACACGAAGTCGATGAGTTCTGACTTCCAGAAACTTACGTGGTATGTTACAGGAACGCCGTCGTCACCGAGGATGTTGATCTGCTCGTTGGCCTCGCGTCCGCGGCGCAGGAGGTTCTTGGCTTTGGTGACGTTGGCCACCCAGCCGTGCTCGACCTGCTCGTCGAGGTAGGAGATGATCTCAGGATATTCAAGGTACTTTGAATATGACTCGATCGGGTTGACGGCAGGGTACCTCTTCTGGTCGGCGCGGTTCTGCTCCAGTCCGTAGAAGCACCTTGCTGCCTTCTTGGTGGACTCGGTCACAGGCTCCTTGAGGTTACCGCCGGCAGGGGAGACCGTTCCGATGAAGGTGACGGCCCCGGTCTTGCCGTTGTTCAGGACGACCATTCCGGCGCGGGCGTAGAAGTTCGAGATGATGGCTGAAAGGTCAACCGGGAAGGCGTCCGCTCCCGGAAGCTCCTCCATACGGTTGGACATCTCCCTCAGTGCCTGTGCCCAGCGGGAGGTCGAGTCGGCCAGCAGGAGGCACTTCAGTCCCATCGCCCTGTAATATTCACAGATCGTCATCGCCGTGTAGACCGAGGCCTCACGAGCGGCGACAGGCATGTTCGAGGTGTTGCAGATGATGGTGGTACGCTCCATCAGGTGGCGGCCGGTGTGAGGGTCGATGAGCTCAGGGAACTCGGAGAAGATCTCCACGACCTCGTTGGCGCGCTCTCCGCATGCGGCCATCACGATCACGTCTGCCTCGCCCTGCTTGGCGATGGCGTGCTGGAGCACGGTCTTGCCGCATCCGAAAGGTCCCGGGATGAATCCGGTGCCGCCCTCGGCGATAGGGTTGAACGTGTCGATGCAGCGTACGCCGGTCTCCATGATCTTCTGTGGCCTCGGTTTCTCCTGGTAGGCCTTTACGGCGACCTTGACAGGCCACTTCTGAGTCATCGTGACGTAGGTTTCCTCGCCGTCGGCTCCGGTCAGCACCGCGACAACCATGTCGATGTTGTACTTGCCGGCCTCGGCGATCTTCTTCACGGTGTACTCGCCCTTGAACGAGAACGGCACCATGATCTTGTGAGGCAGCCAGCCTTCCTTCACCTCTCCGAGCCAGTCGGCGGCGGTGACCTTGTCACCTTCCTTGGCGATAGGGGTGAAGTCCCAAAGTTTCTTGTGATCCAGAGGGTCGGTGTACTCTCCTCTCTTGAGGAACACCGACTCCATCGTGGTCAGATTGTTCTGGAGACCGTCATAAACGCTGGAGAGAAGACCAGGGCCGAGGGTCACCTCAAGCATCCTGCCTTCGAACTCCACAGGGTCTCCGTTTTTCAGTCCACGGGTGCTTTCGAACACCTGGACCGAGGCCTTGTCACCGCTTACCTTGATGACCTCGGCCAGGAGGGGTGTGCCCGCGAGGGTGATGTAGCAGAGCTCATTCTCCGCCACAGGTCCGTCCACCTGAACCGTCACAAGGTTGGAAACAATTCCTGTTACCTTTCCTTTTGTCTTCATATTCAGTTATTTCAATTTCCGTTATTTGGCGGGCTCGTATTTCACGCCCTTGAATGTGTCTCTGACCTCGTTTACGAGGCGGATGAACATCTCGCGGCCGGTCTTCTCGTCGAGGGCGAACCATCTTCCGATGATGTGCAGCCTCGCGATGAAGCCGAGGATGGCCTCAAGGTCGAAGTAGTCGAATGTGTTGATCTCAAGGATCTTGTCCCACATCAGGGAGTCCAGACCACGCTCGCGGGATAGCAGGTCGGGGGCGTTCAGAGCCTCCTCAAGCCTCGGACCTTCCGCGAACTCACCGGTCTCCAGCTTGATCGTGTCCTGGTCAAGCGGTCTCTCGAAAGCCTTGTTCAGGAAGCGGGCCTTGCCGTTGCGGACGTTCAGGTCGAAGGTGTAATATTCCTTCAGGAACCTGTTGCTGTCCTTCAACGCTGCCTCGTAGAACTCTCTGGTCAGATTCTCGTCCTTGTAGCCGTCAAGAAGCCTGTCCACCACCTTGATGTCGGCTTCGCTAAGCTGGGACTTGATCCAATCGACATAGGTCTCGAACGAAGCTCCCTCCCCGAACTTCCAGTCAAGCGAGATGGCCGGAAGGCTGGAGATTATGTACTCGTAGTTGTTCATTACTCGCCGAAGAGTATCTTACGTGTGGCAGGTCTGAGATAGTCGCCGATGAGTGCTCTGAAAGTCTCGTCGGTGAGGCTGATGAAGTAGGATCCGTCCTTAGGGCCGATCGTGAACCCTCCGGCCACCTTCTTGGAAAACATAGCGGTTACCCCTCCCTTGAGGGTGTTCGCCAACTCTCCGCTGACAAAAGGCTCAAGCTCTTTCTTGAGGCTTTCAGGAAGCACGATGTTGAGGTCAACAGCCTCGTCGGCGTTGAACTTCTCAGCCACGGCCTTGATGATCTCCTTGACGAAATCGGCTGAAGAAAGGGCTGCCGATACCTGCTTGTCTGTCATCTTGCCGACCATAAGGTTCTCGATGTCCTTTCTGGTGGCCTGGATGCTCTGTACGGCTGCCATCTTCACGTCACCCTCGACCTTGGTCTTGTAGTCCGCAGCATCTTTCTGAGCTTTTTTCAGAATGGATTCAGCCTGCTTTTTGGCCTCTTCGATGATTTCGGCCGCCTTCTCGTTGGCCTTGGCGAGGATGGCCTCACCCTCTTCCTTACCCTTTGACAGACCCTCCTTGTAGAGCTTGTCGGTTAGTTCCTGTAGCTTGTTTTCCATTTATAATTATTTGTTGATTTTCCTTATCCGACAAAGATAATCAAAAGAACCCTCTTGACAAAACATTTTAATTGCTATATTTGCCTTTGTCATATCATTATGTAATAAAACAAACCTTTTCGCTAATGAAAGTATCATTATTGACTTTGGTAATTCTGTCTGTCATGGTTCCGAATCCGGTCGCTGGGAGTCCACGGGAGCCGGATGGCGGCTTGGTGGTACGGAATGAGTCTCCCAAAGACGGCAAGAAGGATGACCGGCCGTACCGCGAAGGACTCAAGGCTGTGGAGCAAGATGGAAAATGGGGATTCATCAATCAGGACGGTGAGTTGGTGATTCCGTACAAGTATCATTACGTCAGATCGTTTCGTGATGGCCTGGCGATGGTGAAACTCTATGGAAAATGGGGCTATATAGACTGGTTCGGCAACGAATTGATCCCTATTGTGTTCGATGAGGTGACACATTTCCAGGACAGTCATGCTTTCGTCAAGAAGGATGGCAGGATCGGTCTGTTGGATGTCGCCGGAAATGTCACTTATGACCATGAGCGGATGAAAGAGTTCATGTTTCCTACAGGTTGGCTGGACTCCAGGCCGATGTTCGACGGAGGAAGTGCAAACAAATTCGCGGAATGGGTCAACACGCAGCTGAGATACCCTGAACTGTCCAGATTTTACAAAGCCGAAGGCACTGTGACGCTTGCTTTCTCTGTGGATGCGTCTGGTGCTGTCACTGATGTCAAGGTCGAGAAAGGTGTCAGTCATGAGTTGAACCAGGAGGCCGTCAGGGTCGTCACGGAGTCTCCTAAATGGACTCCGGCGATGTATGAAGGCAAGCCTTTCAAAGTTCATTACATATTCCCTGTGAAGTTCTTTTTGAAACCTGACCCTGTCAAGATATGATGAACAGAATCTTACCAACCCTTGGACTCTTACTTTTTCTGTCCTTTAATATGTCCGCCGCCGGTCCGCTGAAGCCTTTCCCTAAAGACGGCAAATGGGGATTCGTAGATAAAGACATGAATATCGTGGTTCCTTGCGTCTATGATGCTGTGTCTTCGTTCGATAACGGCATTGCCATAGTCTCTTCTGAAGGCAGGTTCGGCTATATCGACCAATTCGGTTCTGTCCTTTATCCTATTGAATATGAAACGGCCTCACCGTTCCATCAGGCTCATGCCTTCGTTGTCAAGGATGGATTGCTCGGGCTGCTGAACATCGCTGGTGATGTCACCTTTGACTACAAGATAATGAAGCGTTTCGCTTTGCCTGTCGAATGGGTTGACACTCCGGCCAGGTTCATAGGTGATGCGTCCGGTGATTTCCTGCTTTGGGTGGACAATAACAAGAAATATCCCGAAGCGGCGCGCAGGATGGGTGTCAGCGGCGTGGTCGAGGTTGAGTTCACTGTCGGTCTGGACGGCAAGGTGACCGATGTCAAGGCTTTGACAAGCGCGAATCCTGATCTTGATAAGGAGGCGGTCAGGGTAGTGTCCAGCTCTCCGGCCTGGGAACCGGCCAGAATGGGTGATCTGCCTTTCATGACGAGATTCACAGTAATGGTCTCGTTCAGTTTCCCCGCGGCCCGTTAGTGATGCTCGTGTAATAAGAAAAAAGCGCACCGGAGATATTCCGATGCGCTTTTCATATATCGCATACCCGTTACCCGAGGAAACCGAGGAGGATTCCGGCGGCGACCGCCGAGCCGATGACTCCGGCGACGTTCGGTCCCATCGCGTGCATCAGAAGGTGGTTGTTCGGGTCGAACTCCCTGCCGACGATCTCGGAGACACGCGCGCTGTCAGGAACGGCGGACACACCGGCGTTGCCGATGAGCGGGTTGATCTTGTGGTCACCCTTGAGGAACAGGTTCCAGATCTTCACGAAGAGAACTCCGCAGGTTGTGGCGATCACGAATGACAGCAGACCCAGGACGAAGATCTTCACGGAGCTTCCGCTCAGGAACTTGTCCGCCTGTGTCGAGGCGCCGACGGTAAGACCGATCAGCGTGGTCACAACATCGATCAGCGGGCCGCGGGCGGTCTCGGCGAGACGCCTTGTCACTCCGCTCTCTTTCAGAAGGTTACCGAAGAACAGCATGCCCAGAAGCGGAAGTCCCGACGGCACGATGAACGCGGTGAGGAGGAAGCCGACGATAGGGAAGATGATCTTCTCCTTCTGGCTTACCTGTCTTGCGGCCGGCATCCTTATGAGGCGTTCCTTCTTGGTCGTCAGCGCCAGCATGATAGGCCTCTGGATGACCGGAACAAGAGCCATATAGGAATATGCGCTCACGGCGATCGCTCCCATCAGATCCGGGGCAAGCTGTGAGGACAGGAATATGGCCGTAGGGCCGTCCGCTCCTCCGATGATGCCGATGGCACCGGCCTGATTAGGGTCGAAACCGAGGGCGAGGGCGAGCAGGTAGGCCCCGAATATTCCCATCTGGGCGGCGGCTCCGATCAGCAGCAGCCTTGGCTGGGAGATCAGCGCCGAGAAATCCGTCATGGCTCCGATTCCGAGGAATATGAGCGGTGGGTACCAACCCTGCTTGACTCCTTGGTACAGAATATTCAGTACGGAGCCGTCCTCATAGACTCCGATGTTAAGTCCCGGGAACATAGGAATGTTGCCGATGATCATTCCGAATCCGATCGGAACGAGCAGGAGCGGCTCCCATTCCTTCTTGATGGCAAGTGTGATGAACACGATGCCGATCAGGATCATCACCAGATTCTGCCAAGACGCGTTGGCGAATCCGGTGAAGTACCAGAACTGCTTTAGACTTTCGAATATGATGCCCATCCTCTTATGCTATCTTGACGATTTCGGCACCTTCGAGGACTGAGTCGCCCTTGTTCACGAGGATGGCTGTGACGGTTCCGTCAGCCGGGGCCTGGATCTCGTTCTCCATCTTCATTGCCTCAAGAACGGCCACCTTCTGGCCGGCTTTCACGGTCTGGCCTTCCTTGACGGAGACCTCGATGATAACGCCAGGGAGAGGGGAGGTGACTGGCTTGCCGGCGCCTGCCGGGGCGGCTGCCTTAGGGGCTGGTGTCGTGGTGGTCGCTGAGCCTGTCGAAGCGACCGCTGCCGCTGGCGCCTGTGCCGGTTTTTGTACTGGAGCCGGCGCATTCTCCATCTCAACCTGATAAGACGCTCCGTTCACCGTAACGTCAGCGATGTTTCCTTCCACTGAATTGATGTCAACGTTGTACTCGTTGCCGTTGATCCTGAATTTGTAACTTTTCATATTCTTTTATCTTTATTATCTTGGTAATTGTCTGAAGTTCTGTGTCTTGTCGTTCCAGTTGCCGTTCTGTGACGGACGGATCGTGATGACGAAGCTCTCCTCGTCGTGGATTCCGCCACCGAGGTAGTCGTCAAGCGCCATGGCGATGGCGGCATAGACCTCCCCGCCGAATTCCTGCGAGAGAGCCATCGAGATCGCCGCGGCGATCTCCGGTGTCATATTCCCGTTCTTTTTAGAAGGTTTTGCCGCTTTGGTCGCTTTCGGTGCAGCGGTTTTCTTGTTTGCGTTGCCGATCCATCCGAAGATGAACGCCAGGATGGTCAGCGCGATGAACACAACCGAGACGGAAATCAGGGTAAGAACCCATCCGTGCGGGTCTTTCTCCTTCATTATCTGGCTGTTGGTCTTCGCGTCCACGTCTCCGTTGTAGGATCCAGGGGTAGGTTTGTCAGTGACCTTTGTCTCGAAATCCATCATTTTCACTCCAGTCGGAACCTTAACCACTGAACAGTCAGAAGGAAGGTCTGCCGGGATGTCGATTGTGTCGATGATGGTGCGCCCGTCATTGCTGACGAGATAGATCGTGGAACCGTTGCGCAGGGTGAAATTCGTGTAATATGTCCCCTGTGAGGCGTTTCCGCTTGTGTAGAAAACGACGCTCTGACGTGGTTTCAAAATTGTCGAAGCGTCAGATGCGGGAATATGATATTTCCGCAGGTTGTCCTTGTCATCGGACAGGTAGCAGCCGGCGAACTTCACGCTTCCGTAGGAATTGTTGAAGATCTCGATCCAGCCTGTCCGCTGACCGTAGCCGTCCGTAAGCCCGTTCGTGTTCTCCACGAGAACCTCTCCGATCCTCAGGTCCGAAAGGTTCTGAGCGCCGAGAGCCAGTCCGGAGAACAGCAGGACAGCCGATAATATTAATCGTCCTGATCTCTTCATAATATTACAGAGGAAGATTGTCGTGTTTCTTGGCAGGCATCTGCTGCTTCTTTCCCGCAAGCTGCTCAAGGGCCCTGATGATGCGGAAGCGGGTGTTGCGAGGCTCGATGACATCATCGATGTAGCCTTTCTCCGCCGCCTGGTAAGGGTTGTTGAAAAGTTCTTCGTACTCCTCTTTCTTGGCGGCCCGGATCTTTTGCTGCTCGGCTGGATCCTCTACAGCCTTGATGTCCTTGGCATAGAGCACGTTGACGGCTCCGTCAGCACCCATAACAGCGATCTGGGCGGAAGGCCAGGCATAGACAAGGTCGGCACGCAAGTGCTTGCTGCTCATGACGATGTAGGATCCGCCATAGCTCTTGCGGAGCTCGACGGTGACTTTCGGAACTGTGGCCTCGCCGTAGGCGTAGAGCAGTTTCGCTCCGTTGGTGATGACAGCGCCATATTCCTGCTGGGTTCCAGGGAGGAATCCAGGCACATCGACCAGCGAGACGATCGGAATGTTGAACGCGTCGCAGAAGCGCACGAAACGGGCACCCTTGCGTGAGGCGTTGATGTCCAGCACTCCGGCGAGCATCTTAGGCTGGTTCGCCACGATTCCGACACTGCGGCCGTTCATGTGGGCGAATCCCACGATGATGTTCTTGGCGAACTCCTTGTGAATCTCGAAGAATTTGCCGTCATCGACGATGCTTGTGATGACCTTGTACATATCGTAGGCCTGGTTCGGGTTGTCGGGGATGATCTCGTTGAGGTAGTCATCGATCCTGCTGACCGGATCGTTGGTCGGGACCCTCGGAGCCTCCTCCATATTGTTCTGAGGAATATAGCTGAGGAGTTCCTTGATCGTGTTGATGCCTTCCTGCTCATTCTCGGCCGCGAAGTGAGCCACACCGCTCTTGGAGGCGTGCACGCTGGCTCCGCCGAGTTCCTCCTGCGAGACAACCTCACCGAGGACGCTCTTCACGACAGCCGGGCCGGTGAGGAACATGTAGGAGGTGTTCTTGACCATCACAGTGAAGTCCGTGAGGGCAGGGGAGTAAACCGCTCCGCCGGCGCAAGGACCGAATATTCCGGAAATCTGCGGGACCACTCCGGACGCGAGGATATTCCTTTCGAATATTTCCCCGTAGCCTGCGAGCGCGTCAACTCCTTCCTGGATTCTCGCTCCGCCGGAGTCGTTGAGGCAGATGAAAGGGGCACCGTTTCTGGTTGCCAGATCCATAGCCTTGCAGATCTTCTCCGCCATAGTCTTTGAGAGGGATCCTCCCGAAACGGTGAAATCCTGGGCGGCCACATAGACCAGACGGCCTCCGATCGTGCCTTGTCCGGTGACAACGCCGTCTCCGTCGAAGTGCTGCCTCTCCATTCCGAAGTTCGTGCAGCGGTGACGGACAAACATATCAAATTCCTCGAAGCTTCCTTCGTCAAGCAGCAGTGCGAGGCGCTCCCTCGCCGTCAACTTGCCTTTCTCGTGCTGGGCATCGATCCTTTTCTGGCCTCCGCCCATCCTGGCCGCGGCTCTGCGCTCAACCAGTTTCTTGATGTTATCCTGCTGGATGCTCATATTTTGTTACTTTAATCAAATTTTTCCAAATCACAAATTTATCAAGAATCCTCTTTCATTCAAAATTCCTGCCCGCAAAATCGTAAATTTTCGTTGCTTGTGGTGAAATGTACATTTTGAATATAAATTATCATTGATGTCACCACAGCGCAAAGAAATTTTTCCATGGCAAATTTTTGTAACGTGAAAAATTTGCCATGGAAAATTTTCTTGCGCCCATCATGACCACTCCGTAAAATAAAAAAGGCTGACCAAAAACATTTTCAGTCAGCCTCTAATATTCATTAGTGTAATTATTACTCCTCCGGTTTCAGCGTGCTGTAAACATTGGTGACATCGTCATCGTCCTCAAGAAGGCCGGTGAGCTTGTCAAGAGTCTCACGTTGCTCCGGAGTCACGTCCTTCAGTTCCACGTTAGGAATCCTCTCGAATCCTCCGGACACAAGCTCGTAGCCATTGTCCTCGATGTACTTCTGGATCGCTCCATAGGACTCGTAAGCTCCGTAGATCACCACGTTCTTCGTGATGTTCTCGTCCTTGTCCTCCTGCTCCTCGATGAAAACCTCAGGATCATCATCGCACTCACAGAGGGCGAGCTGAAGCTCGTCGAGGTCCATCCCTTCCTGATACTTGATGCGGAACACGCACTTGTGGTCGAACATGAAGCTCACGCTGCCGCTGGTTCCGAGAGAGCCTCCGCACTTTGTGAAGTAGCTTCTCACATTGGCCACCGTACGGGTGTTGTTGTCAGTCGCCGTCTCGACGAGATAGGCGATTCCGTGAGGGCCGTAACCCTCGAACACAACCTCCTTGAAATCTCCCTGGTTCTTCTCAAGGGCTCTCTTGATGGCCTTCTCGACGTTGTCCTTAGGCATGTTCTCGCTTCTGGCCTCCGCCATAAGGGCTCTGAGCCTGGAGTTGCCGACCACGTCAGGTCCACCCTGCTTTACCGCGATGGTGATTTCCTTTCCGATCTTGGTGAAGGTCTTTGCCATGTGACCCCACCTCTTGAGTTTCCTTTCCTTTCTGAATTCAAACGCTCTTCCCATATTCCTTATTTGGTCTGGTTCTCGATGCGGGTGATGTACTTGTCGATGTCGTAGCCTTCAACTGACTGAGGGTACTGATCCTTGATCTTCTTGTAGAAAGTGAGGGCCTTGGCGTTGTCTCCGAGTTCCTCGCAGGTCACGCCGGCCTTCAGAAGATAACCGGCTGCGAACATGTTGTCAGCCGCGGCCGCAGCCTTCTCGAAATAACCGACAGCCTCGCTGTATTTCTCGAGACCTACGTAGGCGTCACCGATGCACGCTGTGGCGCGGGCGGAGAGAATCGCGTCCTTGCCGTTGTACTTCTTGAGATAGTCGATGGCTGCCTGATAGTTTCCGAGCTGGAGCTCGCAGACTCCGGCGTAGAAATATACATCCTTGCCTCCCTTCGCACCGAAATCGTTGATGATCTGCGCGAAACCGAGCACGTTGCCGTCACCGTTGAGGGCGAGTTCATACTCACCGTTGCGGAAGTTGGCCTCCGCCGGAATCATCTGAGCGGTGGCCTCGTCGCTCTTAGGCTGCACGTAGAATTTCTGATACGCGACAAGGGCGAGGGCGATCACCACGAGGGCGATCAGAATGCCATAGATTGCCTTTTTGTTCTCACGGAAGAACTGGTCGGTCTTGGATACGGTCTCGATGACCTTCTCCTCACGCTCCTGCTCTTTCTCCTTTAAAATTGCATCTTGCTTTGCCATTTCTATAAAGTTTTTGTTATTATCGAATAATAGTCCGCAAAAATAGAAAAAAATGTTTAATCCTGCAATATTGATGAGCCTATATGAAATGAAGGTACCGCCAAGGGCCGCCGATTCTTTCCGCGAAAGGGAATTTTGACTAATTTTGAAGAAAAATGCGCGTGATGAGACATCCTTGTGTGGCTGTGCTTGCCGTTCTCATGACCTTTGCCTCCTGCGGTGGCCGCGGAGACGGGCTGAGGGAGCTTGACAAAGTCATAGCCGATCAAAAATACTACCGGGACAGCCTTGAGAGGTCAATGAATATGTTGAGGGAAGAGTTGGACAAGACTTCGTCGGACTCTGTCAAGTGGGAATATGCCCGTAGGCTGTTCTCCGGTTATTACCATTATAGTCAAGACTCCTCTTCCAGGTACCAACGCTTGATGGAGCGGTACGCTTCCGACGACTCGCAAAGGTTTCTGGCCAAGATCCAGAAAGTCAGAATATTTCTCATAAGGAACGAGGATGACATGGCGGCTTCTGTGTTCAACAGCCTTGACACCGCGCGGGTGGTCGCTGATCCGGAACTGCTGAACGATTATATTCAGTGTGAGGCTGTGCTTTGTTCGGACATGCTGTCATCCGATATTTCCGAGGAGGAAAAAGATGTTTACCGGCAAAGGCTCAGGTCGTCCCGCACGCGCTCTTTGGCTATTGACTCCACCTCTTTCTACGCGAGAAGGATGAAGGCGCAGCTTTGCAGGGACAGCGGGGACACCCTTGCGGCTATGGCCATTCTGGAGGAACTTTACAATGGAAGCGATAATCCGCATGAAAAGGCTTCCGTGGCGTATAATCTTGCCAGAATCCATGGGAGTCAGGGCGATGACGAGGCTCGTTTCGACTGGCTCGTGCGCAGCGCCGTGCATGATTTCAAAAATGCTGAGAGGGCGTATATGTCTCTGTATGAGTTGGCTTTGATTCTTTATGACAATCATCGGTTCCGCAAGGCGGAACGGTACATCAGCCAGAATCTCATGGACGTGATCGCAGGTAATTTCAGCAAACGCCTCGGGGATTCCGGCAAGGCCAACCTGATCATCACCGAGACGGTACAGAGGGTGACGCGGTCGAGAACCCGGTGGCTGGCTGTGGGAATATGTCTGGTGACGGGGCTGTTGGTGGTCATCCTGACTCTTCTTCGCCGCGAGGTCAGGCACAAGGAACAGATGAAGGAGACGAACAGGAGACTCGTGGACGCGAACAAGATCCGCAACGGCTATGTGTTCAGGTACATGGCCCTTTCCGTGCACTACATAGACAAGATCAGCGAGACCAGGAACGAAATCAGGACCATTGCCAAGTCGGAAGGGTTGGACGCGGTTATGAAGGCCCTGCGTTCTCCGTCCGTCATGTACAAGGAGTACGAGAACTATTACCGCATCTTCGACGAGACTTTTCTTGGAATATATCCGGATTTCGTCGAGAAGGTAAACGCTCTCATGACCGAGGAATCCCGCTTCAATCTGAACGGGGAGAAAACCTTGCCTACGGAACTCAGGATTCTGGCCGCCATCCGTATCGGGATAACGGAGAGCGGAAAAATCGCCAAATTCCTTAAATGTTCCCCCAACACAGTCTATACCTACCGGACTAAACTGAAGCGTTCCGCAGTGTGTCCAAAGGAGGTTTTTGAGGCGGAAATCTCAGAAATATAGTTGCAACCGCTCTTTAATGGTCTATATTTTAAACGATATAATCCTATAAGTTATCTGCGTCTATATTCATTGATAGATAATGATTTATCAATTAAAGAACGTCTATATTCCTCTGTAATCAGTCTATATTTCATCGCGCGGGTATTGGGCAATCCGCCGCGATTGGCGAATTTTGCATCGCGGTTGGTTCCGGACTACATCGGAACGGTCGTCTGGATGGCGTGTCCATCTTGGAAAAGTTAATACCTACTTTTAACCAAAAATAACTCATAATGAAGATTAGACTGATTCTGATTTTCGTGGTCGCGGCTTTGTTGTGTCCGGTCTTCGCGGAAGCCCAGGCGCAGCAGGGAACGATCACTGTGACAGGTACTGTCGTGGATGAGAAGGGGGATCCTTTGCCTGGCGCGTTCGTGCTTGTGCCGGGGACAACCAACGGCACCTCTACCGACGCCGACGGCAAGTTCTCAATCAATGTGTCCGCGGGAGGCTCTTTGGAGGTCCAGTTTATGGGATATGAGACGAAGAAGGTCTCCGTCCCTAAGGAACGCCGGAACATCTCAGTGTCTCTGTCTCCGGACAGGAACCTTACACTTAATGAGGCCGTGACCATCGCTTACGGCTCTGTGCGCAAGCAGGACCTGACCGGTTCGGTGACCAATGTGAAGATGGCCGATGTGAAGGACGCGCCTGTCCTTTCCGTTGACCAGGCCCTTCAGGGAAGGATCGCGGGAACGGACATTATGACCACCTCCGGTGAGCCGGGAGCGGCCACGTCGATCCGTATCCGTGGAACCCGTTCGATCATCGCGTCCAACGAGCCTCTCATCGTGGTGGACGGAGTGATGGGCGCGGTCTCTGACCTTGGAGACCTTAACTCGGCCGACATTGAGTCCATCTCCGTGCTCAAGGACGCCTCGTCCACTGCTATCTATGGTTCCAGAGGATCCAACGGTGTCATCATCGTCACGACCCGGTAGGGCTCCACGGGAAGCAAACCGAGGATCACGTTCAAGGCCGAGGCCGGCATAAGCCAGCTGCCTAAGAAACTGGATCTGATGAACGCCAGCGAGTTCGCCCAGTACAGGAACGACATAGCTCTGTTCCAGTCATCCAACACTGACGCTGTGCCCGGAGCGTCTCCTTCCGAATATCCTTATCCGGATCCCCTTTCCTGCGGGCAGGGTACCGACTGGATCGGGGCTATAATGAGGACTGCGGCCTATCAGAACTACAACCTGTCCCTGTCGGGAGGCAACAAGGAGGCCTCCTACTATGCGTCTTTGGGCTACAACGACACCGAGGGTATCGTGAAGAACAGCGGCCAGACCAGATACACGGGCAGGATCAACCTTGACCGTCAGCTCTTCAAGTGGATGAAGGTCGGGTACAAGGGCTCCTACACCTACCGCTCTCAGGACAAGCTCCTTGCGAACATCGGCGGCACGAGCACCCGCTCGGCGATGTACCTGAGTCCGCTTCTGAAGAAGACGGACTACTACATCACCGATGACGAGGACAATGTCACCACGACCTATAATCCTCCTACCGCGCTCATCGCGATGAGGACCAACTATGTGACGAGACTTTCGGCCAACCATTCCGTCTATGTGGAGATCGAGCCGGTAAAGGACCTGAAACTCAGGAGCGGCAACTCTTACTACAGCTACCAGCAGCACGGGTTCATCTATAATCCGAGCACCCTTCCGGCGAAGAATCCGGGGGAGGGCGGAGACGCCACCAGAAACGAGCGGGACGATATGACCCTCTCCAGCGAGAACACGATAACCTACGCCTTGAAGAAGAAAGGGCACAGATTCGATGTCCTCGGTGGCTTCACGGCGTACCGGTTCAAATCCGACAGGCTTGCCATCTCCGGCTCCGGATATATGGTGGACGATGTGAAATGGAACAATATGGGAGGCGTGACCGACAAGAACACGCTCAGCCCAAGCTCCGCTTCCGTCTCCACGACCAAGATGTCTTTCCTCGCCAGGGCCAACTATAATTATAAGTCACGTTATTACATCACCGTGACAGGCCGCGCGGACGGCGCTTCCAACTTCGCCGCCAACAACAAATGGGGATTCTTCCCTTCGGCGGCCTTGAAATGGAACGTCAAGAAGGAGAACTTCCTGAAGCACGCTTCCTGGATCGACGAGCTTTCACTCAGGCTCAGCGCCGGACGCACCGGAAACGATGCGGTTGACGCTTACAGAAGCCTTGAGATGCTCTCCACGACTTCCAAGGGCTACATATTCGGAGGAAGCCAGGCGGCGGCGTATTTCAGGGGGCAGCTTCCAAGCCCGGACCTCACCTGGGAGAAGACGGACCTTTACAATGTCGCGACCGATATGTCCTTCTTCAACAGCAGGCTCAATGTCACGGCCGAGGCCTATGTCTCCAAGACCAGAGACCTTCTTATGGATGTGCAGGTGGCTTCCCAGACCGGATTCAACTCCCATTTCGTGAACCTCGGAAACACCTCCAACCACGGAGTCGAGCTTTCCATCGAAAGCCGCAACATCGTGCGGAAGGGCTTCACCTGGACCACGAACCTTACGCTGTCCCACAACAGGCAGAATGTGGACAACATCGGAACCTCTGAATATGTCTCCGTGGCCGACTCGGGCGGAAACAACCCGTTTATGATGCACGGATTCGTGAAGGGCTATCCGCTCAACGCCCTTTGGGGATTCCGCTACGCCGGAGTATGGCACAACACTGAAGAGTTCAAGCGCAACGAGGTCACGCACGCCTACACGTCATCCTCTGTGATCACGCCTGACAAGTACGACATCAACCTCGGAACGCCTCGGTACTATGACATAAACAACGACGGAACGCTTGACCAGAAGGACCTTGTCTATCTTGGCAACGCTGACCCGTGGCTGTACGGAGGCGTGCAGAACACGTTCACCTTCGGCGATTTCCGTCTCGGTGTCTATGTGGCCTACTCGTTCGGCGGAAAGATCTACAACTACTCGGAGCTGTTTATGGCCGGAGGCAACACCACCAACCAGTACAGGTATATGGTCAACTCCTGGCATCCGGTCAGGAATCCTGATTCGGACTACCCGAGGGCCGGCGGCACGATGTCCAAGGATGTGCCGAGCGACAGGATGGTCTATGACGCTTCCTATGTCAGGCTGAAGAACGTCTCGCTGGGCTACACGCTCGATATGTCCAAGAAGGTCAAGTGGCTGAAGGACATAACCTTTAACCTCAGCGGAGAGAACCTCCTGCTTTGGAAGAAGTACAACGGGTTCGACCCTGATGTCTCATCCTCAGGCAGCGAGTCCACGCTGAGGCGTCTGGATATGGGCGCTTACCCTAAGGCGAGAACCATAGTGTTCAGTGTGCAGTTCAGATACTAATCATCGACAGAAATGAAACTTAAGAATATATTGACAGTGATTTTCGCTGCGGCCGTCTTCTCGGCGTGCAGCCTTGAGGAGGACACGTCCACATTCGCCAACTCCAAGTCGTTCTACAAGAACGAGCAGCAGTGCAGGGCGGCGTTGAACTCCTGCTATATTCCTATGAAGGATCTCTATTCCTACAAGATGATGCTTGCCACGGAGTGCGCGACTGACCTGGCATATTCAAGATCATCGACGCAGGACGCGCAACTGGACATCTCGCCGGCGAATCCGCGTTTCGGAGCCGATGTCTGGAACAACGGCTACAAAGGAATACGCTATTGCAACGAGGCCATAACCGGAATCGAGGGCTCCAACCTTGACGAGAATGTAAAGGCTCCGCTGGCGGCCGAGGGCAAGATTATGCGGGCCTTCTACTATTGGCTTATGACATCGTTCTTCGGGGATATTCCTTTCTACACCGAGGATGTCGCTGACGAGGCGACACTCGCAAAGGTGGCCAAGCTTCCCCGAATGTCGGCGGACTCGACCCGCGCGTGGCTTATCAAGGACCTTCAGGAGTGCCTTCCGAGCCTTCCGTTGAAAAGATCCTCCGAGATAGCTGACAACAGGGCCGGAGCGGCCGTGGGCTATATGCTCATCGCCAAGATGGCCCAGTGGAACAAGGAGTGGCAGGTGTCGCTGGACGCTTGCCGGAAGATTGAAGAAATCTACGGATCTCTGGATCAGTACCCGCTTTCGGACATCCCTTTCAGGATGAAGAACACTCCCGAGTCCATCCTTGAGGTGCAGCACACCTATTCCGCCGGAGGCCTGGACTACACATCCAATCTGGCCTGCCTTTGTATGCCTTACAGAAGGAGCGGCAACAAATATGACGGAGTCGTGATTGAGGAACTCGGCGACAACGCCACGTGCTGGGCTCCGGCGCAGGCCAACAACTATCTGGTCAACAACCTGCTGGCGGAGGAGAACAATGACCTCAGGCGGCCGATGACAATCGTCAGGGAATGGAACGGCCAGATGTTCAACACGATGAAGAACACCACGACGACGGCGTTCCTCGGTCCTAAGTTCTGGTGCCCGGATATGCAGAGCAACCACGACCACAACAACTACAAGATTTTCCGCTACGCCGATGTCCTGCTGATGATCGCCGAGGCCCACTGTATGCTTCAGGACGATATGGACGCAGCCCTCAAGTACTTGAATATGACGAAAATCCGCGCCGGGATAAGGCTTTATGACAAGCACACTTGGAAGAGGATCCGCGAGGAGATTATGGCGGAGCGCGGACGGGAGCTCTTCGGAGAATTCCAGAGGAAGTTCGACCTCGTCAGGTGGGGAACCTGGTACGAGCGCACGGAATCCGAGACCCGGTCCGTCGCACTGAAGACCAACATCCTCCCTTGCCACAGGTATTACCCGATCCCTGCCGTGCAGGTGGCCTACTCAGGCTATGCGCTTGACAATAAGGAATATGAACAATACGGAGTACAATAATAAACACAGAATGAATATGAAACATACAACCATACTTAGGAATGCCCTGACAGCGCTTCTGGCCGCGGCCGCCCTTTTCGCGGCTTCCTGTCAGGAAGAGAAAGAGTCTCCGACAAGGATGACCCTCGCTGTCAATGACACTACCATGAACCTTTCCAGCAAGGCCAGCCAGCAGCACGTGCTGGTCTATGCCAAAGGCAGCTGGAACGCAAGGCTTGGCGAGAACGCCGACTGGGCCACTCTCGACAAGGCTGACGGCTCGGGAAACGGTGAGTTCGTCCTGAATGTGACCGGTAACGATGGGCTCCGCCGCCGCGCGGACATCGTTCTGACGGCCTCAGGAGTGAGCAAGACCATTTATATTCATTTGAATCAAGATGGCGCGCTCGGCAATCCAAAGATCACGTTCGAGGACACGGACAAGCATTACATCGCTTGGTCCACGGATGATCACATCACCTTCAAGTCCAATGTGGACGAGTCTCTTCTGAAGGCGGAGGCCTCTGAGGACTGGATCACCGGCCTCACTGTCGAGGACGGCAGGCTGAGCTACAGCGTCGGCGAGAACACGACCGGCGAGGAGCGTACCGGAACCTTGATCCTCTCCTACACGGATGACGAGGCCACCTACCGTGCCACGGCGACCATCACCCAGGGATCAGAGGCGGGTTATCTTATCCTTGACGAGACACAGATGACGGTTGAGGCCTACGCCTCGGCCAAGTCCGTGACCTGGAAGGCCAACCTCGGGACATTCTTCCCGTCGCTGACCAGCTCTGTCACCTATGAGGGTGCCCAGAAGGACTGGATTTCGGACATCGTGATGTCAGAGGAAGGCGTTACGTTCAATGTCGCCGCCAACGAGATAAAGTCCGAGCGCACGGCCACAATCAAGTTCGAGCTCGCCGAGAAGGGCGTGTCCGCCGAACTGAAAGTTACACAGATCATCCCTACCAAGCAATATTCATTCGCCGAACTCCGCGCGCTTCTGACTTCCGCCGGGGAATATAAGTTCGACGGCGACTGGTTCGAGGCAGTGGCTGTCGCTGACGGAGGAAAGGAGAATATGGACACGGATCCGATGCTCTCTGCCTCGTCAATCGACTACAACGAGTCCGCGACGACGAACTACCTGCAGGGAGTTGACGGGAAATATGGCCTGAGAATCAAGGTGGCGACCGCCGCTGACAACACCCTCAAGAGGGGCGACAAGGTCAAGGTCTCCCTTACCGACGCCACCCTCGTCCGTGAGGACAATCCGGTGAGGTACACTCTCAAGGGGCTCACTGCCAACTGCTTCACCATTGAGTCCAGCGGCAACGCCGCGTCTGTCTCCAGGACCGTGTCACAGATCGGTGACGATGACATCTACACGCTTGTCACACTGAAGAATGTGGAGATAGCCTTCTGCTACGGAAGCTACAACAACGTCCGCACGACCTGGATCAGCACCAATATGCAGAATTTCGACTACAGGATCCTTCGTGACGCGAACGGAGCGAGGATGAATATGCTCGTGAACAGCAACACTCCTTGGGCCATCACAGACAACGGCGTGCCGCAGGGTTCCGGTGACATCACGGGAGTCGTGGTGAGCTCGACATCAGATTTCCACAGCGCAGAGCAGCTCGGAAAGTATCAGATCCGTCCTATCGACCTGAGCGACATCGCATTGAAGACCACCGGATTCAGCGAGACCCTTGTCGAGTGGTTCTGGCCGGGAACACCGACCGACCATAAGACCGGAGACACATTCGATCCGTCGGTCGGAACCGGAGTGATGAGCAGTGTCGGCGGCAAGCCTAACCAGACAGACTCGTTCCTCAACTTCACAGGAAAGCCTGACACCGCCACTGACAGGGCCAGGGGAACACGTTTCGATGCCATCTGGTGGAAATCAGGAGCGGCCAACGCTTCGGTACAGTGGTCGTTCTCGACAGCGTCCGTAAGCGGAAAGAAACTTGCGTTCATCTTCTCGTCCGCTATGGGGCAGATGAAGGAGAATGCCACAGGTCAGGCTCCGGTCAACTGGAATCTGGAATATTCCACGGACGGAACCAACTTCAAGACGGTTCAGAAAGTCTTGATCAGACCTCTTCCTGCGAAGGCCTCCAATATGAAGTCACTCCCTGCCGCTCTCGATGAATACTGCATCGATCTCCCGGCCGAGGTCGCCGGCAAGGACAACGTCATCATCCGCCTCATTCCGGCCGATGGTACCACCATCAACTTCAAGACCGGTGAGTACACCGAGCAGGTGACTTACGCCAAGGCTCAGTATATGCGTTTCGGCGCTGTCGCTGTTAAATATGTAAAATAATGAATATGAATAGAATATATTCAATTATTGCCAGTCTTTTCACTGTGTGGGCCTTTTCGGCCTGCACGGTGGATGACGTGGGGAGGTTCGAGTTCTCGGAATTCGGAATCTCCCAGTCCGAGGTCATATTCCCGGCCAGGGCGGAGTACAACGACGGGAAGGTTGTGACTGACCTCAAGAAAGACATCCAGATACTCTCGAACCAGGACTGCTTCGTCACCTATTGCGACGGCGAGGTCGATTGGATGAGGATCAGGAATCTGGAGGACTATCAGGTCTGCCGTCAGATCGCCTTCACGGGGGACTGTACCTTCCGCATCGAGTGTGACCAGAACGATGACTATGCCAGGATGGTGAAACTCTTGGTGCGGACTTCCTCCAGAACCGACACCTTGGTTGTCCGTCAGAGCGGAAAACGTGAGCCGAGCCTCAGACTGGCTTCCAGCTCGCTCATCCTTGACGGAAGCAAAGGCGGCTCGCAGAGTGTGGAATATTCTACGAATATCACTGACCTCGAATCCCTTGAGTGCGTCATCAGCTATCCGTCCGATCAGAAATGGATCACCTCCGCCACTGTCGGGGACGGCTCGTTGACAATTAGTTACGATGCGAACGCCGACAAGGAGAACCTTCGCACCGCTTCCGTGAAAATCTCTTACACGGACGGGTTCGGGACTGAATATTCACAGACTTTGTACGTCATCCAGAAGACCGGGAATGACGGCCTGGGCAAGTCGATGTCGTTCTCCGAGATCCGTTCTTTGGGACGTGCCGGAGAGACTGTCACCATTGATGACTATGTGATGCTGGAAGGCTATGTGGTCGGAAACAAGGAATCCGGCAACAGTGGGGAGAACGAGAAACTCTCCACCACCAGCTCGGACAACACCTCATATTTGAAGGATATCTATGTGGAGAGCCTTGACGCGGCTTATGGATTCCTTATAAAGGCCGAGACCGTCGAGGACAACATATTCTCTCGATACGACAAGGTCACCCTGCTTCTCAAGGGGATGACTATCAGGAAGGAACTGGAACCGGAAAGGTATGTCATCGAGGGCTTCACGACGGCCAATGTGGTCGGACGCGAGGCCGGCACCTCCGCTCCGGAGAAAGAGAAGTATATCTCGGAACTCGCAGACAATGACCTCTATACGCAGGTGACGCTGAAGGATTGCGAGTTCGCTGTCCGGAAAGGCTCCCTGACCCCGGTCAACGATGCCTACACCCTCTCAAGCGGCAAGGGATTCATCTCCAAGTACCCTCGGCTAGTGCGGGACATCCAGGGCAGCACCATCTACACGTACACCAACACGACCTGCCCTTACCGCAGGGACGGAGTGAAACTTCCTTACGGATCCGGCACCCTTACCGGAGTCGTGGTGTCCGAGCTCTATCCGAACTATGTGTACGGGGACAATGACGATGACGACCTGTGCGGCAACATCGGACGCTACCAGATCCGCCATCAGGCATATTCAGACATCGCTTTCGACAAGGAAAGGACGTTCTCGAACATCCTTCTGGAGTTCAGGTACGCCGCTGGGTTCAGAAGCGAGGACGGAGTGTCGTATTTCCGCCCTACCGAGGGACAGGCCACGGCCCGTTTCCTCCATTCGACAGGCGCGGCCGTGACATATTGTCCGTCCACATTCAACTATATCGGCTGGACCGGAACATCGGCTGGAGTGGCTCCTTTCAAGAACCATAAGGGTGTGGACGCCTCGCTGGACGAGCCGCTTGGATATTCATTCGCCACCGGATATTATTTTGACTATTCCGGCACGAACAGTGACGGAAAGGGCAAGGTCGATTCGAGGAGCAAGAACAATTCCTACAACGGAGCTTCCGCGAAGATCTATGACGGCTGGATGTCAAAGGCTTGGTGGAACGACGCGACCGACAAGGCGGAGTCCTGGATAATCGAGTTCTCCACGATGGATGTCACGGCGAGCCACGTTTCTATGCAGTTCACCTCGTACGGAGCCCAGACCGGAGCCACGGGTAAGACCCCGTATTCCTGGACGGCGTACTGGTCTGAGACCGGGGATCTGTCCGATGACGCGGCCTGGCACAAGATCGCTGACTATGTGGTTCCGGACGGAGTCGTGAACGGTCAGGAGAGGGATTGGCAGCTGCCGGCGTTCAAGCAGTATGACTTCGCTCTTCCGCTGGAGATCCTTGGCAAGGAGAAGGTGTTCATCCGCCTTAGGCCTTCAAGCAAGGACACCAACACCGGCTATTTCGGCGAAGGCAGCATCGCTGACGGCACCGACTCGGGAAATGGTATTGATTATTTCGCCATAAGATACAATTAGAGCAATGAAAAGAATATTATCGATAATGATGCTGGCCGCCGCCCTCGCTTCCTGCGGGAAGACGGAGGCCGACAAGCCCGAGACCGAGATCTCCGAACAGCCGCAGGCGGGACGGACGGAGATAAAGGTGATGTCATCCAATGTCAGGAACGGATCGGAGGATTCGGGGATCAAGCTTTGGTCCTACAGGAAAAACGCCTATTTGTCGATGCTCAGCGATATCCAGCCGGACATCATCGGCTTGCAGGAGGCCAAGAAGCACACCCTGAAGGATCTCGCTGTCGCCACTGAATATGAGATTTACAATGTCTATGAATATGACGGATCGAATCCGACCGTGGTCAACGACCATCTTCCGCTGAACGCCATAATGTTCCGCAAGTCCCTTTTCGAGAGACTGGACGCCGGGGTGTTCTACTACAATGAGGAGGATCATCTGAAGCCTGTGCACTACCCGTGCGGGGCTTCCGGATGGCAGGTCAGAGGCTGCGTGTGGGTGAAGCTGAAGGTCAAGGCCACAGGCAGGACAGTGTATTTCTTCGACACCCACTACACACACGATCCCGAGATTGTGGACGCTGACGGGAACAAGATATTCAACATCGAGCCTCGCCGCAAGGCCTCCGAGATCCTTGTGGGCGAGATCGAGGCGAAGGTGAAAGGCGAGAACGCCGCCGTGTTCGTCACCGGGGATTTGAACTGCGCCAGGTCGGACGGTGCCACCAGAAACGGCCCGAGGAGCCTTGAGCCGCTCGTTGAATATATGTGGTCGGCTAGAGAGGACGCCAAGTACTATGACGGGGCAATCAGCTTCAACGGATTCGATCCGGACTACGACAAGGCCAGCGGCAACATCGACCACATCTTCTACCGTGGAGCCGAGGCTCAGGAGTTCATCACTGTCAACGGTCACGACTATGGGGTCTATTTCATCTCGGACCACTATCCTGTAACCTGCACATTTATACTTTAGAATGAAGAGAATATTATTGTTTTTCGCACTGCTTTCGGTGGCCGCTGGCTTGTCCGCGGCCCCGAAGGCTTTCACTCTGAAATCCCCTGACGGGCGGATGAAGGTTGAGATCTCCACGGACGGAGGGATCCGTTACAGTCTGACCCACGATGATGTCCTTCTGCTGGAGAACTCAGGCCTGTCGATGTCTCTGACGGACGGTACCGTTTACGGCGGACCGGAATCCAAACTTAGGCGCGCGAGAATCGGTTCCGCCAACCGAACCGTGAAGGCCGTGGCCTACAAGAAGGCCGAGGTAAGGGAGAACTACAACGAGCTGACCCTTGAATATCGTGGCTTCAAGGTCATATTCAGGGCTTATGATGACGCTTGCGCCTACAGGTTTGTCTCCTTGTCCGACAAGCCTTTCATTGTGAAGGACGAGCAGGCGGACTTCCGCTTCCCGGAGGACAGGACGGCTTATATTCCTTATATTCATAAAAAATGGAAAGGATCGTTGGAAGAGATACTGGAGAATGACTTCCAGTGCCCATACACGCACTCGCTCCTTTCCGAGTGGAACGAGCGCTACAGCATCGCACCGCTTCTGGTGGAATGCCCTGAGGGCAAGAAGGTTGTGATCACCGAAGCGGATCTGATGAACTATCCCGGAATGTTCCTTTACAACTATAAGAAGGGCAACGGGGAGACATTGAGCGGGTATTTCGCCCGTGTGCCGGACAAGACCGAGATCGGCGGTCACAATATGGTGCAGGAAAAGATAGATTCGAGGAAGGATTATATCGCTGAATGCCAACCTTTTGAAAAGTTCCCTTGGAGGGTTGTGGCCGTCTCGTCGTCCGACAAGGAACTGACCGATTCGGACATCGTCTGGAAACTCGCCACCCCCGCCGCCGACACTGACTGGTCCTGGGTGCGTCCCGGCAAGGTGGCTTGGGACTGGTGGAACGCCTGGAACATCAAGGGCGTGGACTTCGAGGCCGGAGTCAACAACGACACCTACAAGTACTACATCGACTTCGCCGCCGCGAACCACATTGAATATGTCATCCTCGATGAAGGCTGGGCGGTCAAGTACGCCAACGACCTGAATCAGGTCGTCCCGGAGATTGATCTTGAGGAGCTTGTCGCTTACGGCAGGGAAAGGGGAGTCGGCATAATCCTTTGGGCAGGCTACTGGCCTTTCGCGAAGGATATGGAGAACGTCTGCCGCCATTTCTCCGAGATGGGGATCAAGGGATTCAAGGTGGATTTTATGAACCGTGACGACCAGCCGATGGTGGATTGGTACAGGAGGGCCGCCGAGATGTGCGCCAAGTACCATCTTCTGATGAACTTTCACGGAGCATACAAGCCGACCGGACTTCAGCGCACCTATCCGAACGTGGTCAATTTCGAGGGCGTTCATGGTCTGGAGCAGATGAAGTGGAGCGATCCTTCGGTCGATCAGGTCACATACGATGTGACGATCCCGTTCATCCGGATGCTCGCCGGCCCGATGGACTACACCCAGGGAGCGATGCGGAACGCCACCAAGAAGAACTACAAGCCGATCCGCACCGAACCGATGAGCCAAGGCACACGCTGCCGCCAACTTGCTGAATATGTTGTCTTTGAGTCTCCTCTGAATATGATGTGCGACTCTCCGACCAACTATATGGCCGAGCAGGAGTGCACCGATTTCATCGCCGCCATCCCTACCGTCTGGGACGAGACCGTCGCTCTGGACGGAAAGGTCGCTGAATATGTGGTTATGGCAAGACGCAAGGCTGATACCTGGTATGTCGGGGCGATGGCCGGCTGGGACGGCCGCGAGATGGAGATCGACCTCGGGTTCCTGCCTGAGGGGGAATATTCAATGACAGTTTTCCGTGACGGAGTCAACGCCCACAGGATAGCTTCCGACTACAGGAAGGTGACGATGGATGTGCCTTCGGACAGAAAAATGAAAATCAAGATGGCCCCTGGCGGTGGCTGGGCTGCGGTCATCACTCGAAAAAATCAATAGCGATGAATATTTTTGCGCGTGGAATCATCACAGCGTCGGCCCTGGTGCTTGGCGCCGGCTCGCTGAACGCCCAGGATTTTATCCTTCAGGCTCACAGAGGACTTTCTGACAAATTTCCGGAGAACACCTCGCTTGCTTTCTTCGAGGCCGCCAAGATTCCGGTCTATAAAGGTATGGAGACGGACGTGGCCATGACCAAGGACGGAGTCCTGGTCTGTATGCACGACAGGAAACTTGACCGTACGACAAACGGAACCGACTCACTTTCCAAGTACACCATGAAAGAGTTGCAGGAACTGTGGATTGACGGAGGGTACGGATGGAACGAGAAGTACAAGGAGACGCTCAGGATCCCTACGTTCGAGACCTATCTTGAGGCCTGCAAGCTTGGCGGATTCACTCCGTACGTGGAACTCAAGTGGGTTGAGGGCGAAGGCATCAGAAAGACGATAAAGGCTCTTCACGACTTCGGCTTCGACGGGAACTATGTGCTGACATCATTCAGGTGGGACAACATCCTTACGGCATCGACGATGACAGACGCTCCGCTGGAGTTTATGAAGGGCAGGTTCTCCAAGGAGATGATCGACACTTGCGCCGCCAAGGTCAAGAATCTGGTGATCAGACCGAAATCCACAAATGTGACGCAGGAACTTGTGGATTACTGCCATTCAAAAGGAATCCCGGTAGAGTGCTACGGAATCCCTGTCGGGAATGGTGAGCTTGTCAAGAAACTGATCTCGATGGGAGTGCGAGGCGGCACCTGCAATGATTGGGAAGGCCTCGGTCTGGACGGTAACCTTGGCACTCAGACCTATCCTCGGTGGCTCGATTCCGCTGCCATCTACCACATCTACCCTTCGTCTTTCAAGGACAGCGATGGTGACGGCTATGGCGACCTGGAGGGAATCCGCTCGAAGTTGGATTATGTCAAGGATCTGGGATTCAATACGATCTGGATCAGTCCGGTGTTCTGCAGCGAGTTCGAGGACGGTGGCTATGACATCACCGACTACTATAAGATAGACCCGCGTTTCGGCACGAACTCTGATCTGGTAAGACTCGTTGAGGATGCACATTCCAAAGGACTGACGGTCTGCCTGGATCTGGTTGCGGGCCACACCTCGGACAAGCATCCGTGGTTTGTCGAGTCTGCTGGTGGGGACAGGAACGGACACTATGCTGACTACTACCTTTGGACAGACGCGGACAAGAATGCGGTCCGCAAGTCGGAGAAGAAGAAGTGGGTCGCCAAGGAATATCCTCGCGGCAAGATGTACATGAAGAACTACTACGACGTGCAGCCGGCTCTGAACTACGGCTATCTGTCTCCTGATCCGTCCAAGCCTTGGGAACAGTCGTACGACGCGCCGGGGCCGAGGATGGTCAGACAGGAACTCAAGAACATAATAGCGTTCTGGTTCGACAAGGGAGTGGACGGGTTCCGCTGCGACCTCGCCTGGTCTTTGGTCAAGGGGGATGACAAGGAGTTCAACGGAGTCCGCAGGCTCTGGAACGAGATCTTCTCCTGGACAGCCGCGAACTATCCGGACAGGATATTCCTTTCCGAGTGGTCCAGCCCGGTTGAGTCAATTTCATGCGGATTCGACATCGACATCATCCGCCACAACGGATGCGGAACGACAATGTACCGTGATCTGGTTTACAACACGGAACGTGGCGCCGACCGTGAGACGGGAATATACCCACCCAAGGATTGCTGGTTCGACAAATCCGGAAAGGGACAGATAGCGTCGTTCGTGGTGCCTTTCGAGGAGATGTACCGTAAGACCCTCGGCCATGGGTTCCCTTGCATGCCGACATCCAGCCACGACACTTGGAGGATGAACCGCAACCAGAGATCCACGCCTGAGGAGCTCAAGGTGATGATGACATTCTTCCTGACAATGCCTTGGGTGCCGATCGTCTATTACGGAGAGGAGATCGGGATGAGGTCTATGGACGGTGTCCCGGCCGTTGAAGGAAGCCGTGACAGGTCGGCGGAAAGAACTCCGATGCAGTGGTCCGACGGCCCGACCGCAGGATTCTCCACCTGTGATCCGTCTAAGCTTTACCTGCCTGTGGACGTGAGCCCTTCGAGGCCGACGGTCGAGAAAGAGATCAATGATCCCGCGTCAATATATTCGTGGACAAAAGGTCTGCTGGCGCTCCGTGCCTCCGTTCCCGCTTTGGGAAACACCGGCGGCTGGAAATATACCAGTGACCCTCAGTTGCCTTATCCAGCTGTGTATGAAAGGTTTTCTGATGATGGGAAATATCTTGTGATCATCAACCCTCGTTCCGAGAAGGCTTCCGCCGAGGTCTCCGGCTACAAGAAACTGGAGGTGGTTTATGGAGATCCTAAGGCGCTTTCCGTCAAGAAGGTTTCCGGCGGACTCTCCCTCAGGATCAAAGGCGTTGGTTCCGTAATCTGCAAAGTGACCGAGTAAATGAAAAAGATAAAACTGGGACTGTTCCCGAAAGTTCTGATAGCGATAGCGTTGGGTTCCCTGCTCGGACTCATCGCTCCGGATGTGCTCGTGCGCATCCTCAAGACATTCAACGTCCTGTTCGCCCAGATCCTCAAGTTCATCGTACCCCTTCTGGTGCTGGGGCTTGTGACTCCTTCCGTGGCGAACCTCGGAAAGGGAGCCGGAAAGATGCTGATAGCCGTTATGGTGATCTCCTATCTCTCCACGGTAGGCGCCGGCCTGTTCTCATACGGCTGCGCCACCGAACTCTTTCCGCATTACCTTCAGGTAGGCGAGATCTCGACATCGGCTGTGGACGGCAAGACTTTCGAGCCGTACATCAACCTGAAGATTCCTCCGGTCTGCGACATCCTGACGGCTCTGCTTCTGTCCTTTATGGTGGGAGTCGGAATCATATTCACAGGTGCCAACGGACTGAAGAAAGGCTTTGATGAGTTCGGGGAGATCGTGAAACTCACCATCGAGAAGGTGATCATCCCGCTTCTGCCGTTCTACATCCTCACTATGATGTGCGAGATGAGCGCCTCCGGCAAGCTGGCCGCCGTGATGGGTTCCGGTGTCAAGGTCATCGCCACCGGAGTGGTCCTGTCAATATGCTATCTTGTTCTCCAGTACATCATAGCGGGTGTCATAGCCGGCAAGAATCCGTTCAAATGCCTCTGGAACATCATCCCGGCTTATCTGACGGGATTCTCAATCTGCTCCAGCTCGGCTGTGATTCCGGTGACCCTTGACTGCGCCATAAAGAACGGCACCCGCAAGGACATCGCTGATTTCGTCGTGCCTCTTTGCTCCACCGTCCATATGTGCGGATCGACCATCAAGTTGACCGTCACCTCGGTGGCTGTGGCCTATATGTGCGGAATCGACATATCGTTCGGCCTGTTTATGAACTTTGTCCTGCTTCAGGCCATCGCCGCTGTCGCCGCTCCGGGAGTGATGGGTGGTGTCCTTATGGCTTCCGTGGGCCTTCTGGAGTCGGTCCTTGGCTTCACTCCGGACCAGTGCGCCTTGATGATGACCATCTATCTTGCCCTTGACGGTTACGGTCCTGCCTGCAACGTCAGCGGTGACGCTGCCATAGCGCTTGTGATAGATAAGTTCTTTGGAGGCAAAAAGGAATAGTTTCCGGCTCCAGTGCCGGTTTTATGCAAGTGTGAATTTTTAACAGATTATAGCGGTTTCTAAGTCTGAAAATGACTATATTTGTCTTCCGTACAGAAGAAGACAAGATGCCGGCACTAAAGAAAATAGTCGTCCAGAATTTCAGGAACATAGCGTTTCAGGAATTGTCTTTCTCTCCCAACATCAATTGCATCTCAGGCAATAACGGGGAGGGAAAGACAAATCTTATGGATGCCGTCTGGTACCTTTCGATGACCAAAAGCGCATTCGCCTCGTCAGACAGGTTCAACTTCCGGCACGGCACCGACACATTCGCGGTATCAGGGACATATTCAATGAATATGGGACCGGACGCGCGGTTCTCGGTGCAGGTGGACGGCAAGGGCGAGAAGAAGGTCCGGAGGGACGACAAGGCATATTCGAAGATCTCCGAGCACATCGGGGTGCTGCCGATAGTGATGGTCTCACCGTCAGATACTTCCCTTGTCAGCGAGAGCGGTGACGACAGGCGGCGGTTCGTCAATTCGGTGCTGTCGCAGATGGACCGGGAATATCTCGCCGCGATGCAGCAGTACAACCGTTTCCTTTTCCAGCGCAACAAGATGCTCAAGGACGGCACCTTCGACGAGTCGCTTTTGGACGTGTTCGATGAAAGGATGAATGAATATGCCGGTGTGATCCACGGCAAGAGGGACGCTTTTGTCAAGGACCTTCTACCGTTGGTGGCCGAGCATTACGCAACGCTTTCAGGTGGCCGCGAGACTGTGTCGATTGACTATAGGTCGGACTTGAGGAAAGGCTCGCTGGTCGAGCTGCTGAAGGCTTCCCGGGAGAAAGACAGGATATTCAAATACACCACCGCAGGGATTCAGAGGGATGATTTCCTTTTTGAGATGAACGGCTTTCCGATCAGGCGTTGCGGCTCGCAGGGACAGCAGAAGTCGTTTCTGGTCTCCTTGAAGTTCGCCCAGTACGAGCTTATGAAGCGCAGGTACGGCTTCCCGCCGATGCTGCTGCTGGATGATGTGTTCGACAAACTGGATATGAGCAGAATCTCGAATCTGCTCGGGATGGTCGCCGGGAGCGACTTCGGCCAGATATTCATAACAGACAGCAACAAGGTCCGGATGTCGGGGATTGTTGATGGTTTGACCGCGGACAGGGCTTATTTCGAGGCTGTCGGGGGAGAGTTCAGGGAGATTTGACGATGGCGGAGTTTCAGAAGATAAAAGGCACGCCCCGCAAGGAGGCTCTGGGGATGGAACAGCTTATCCCTATGTACATCAGGGCTTTGAAGCTGAGCGCCGGGCTCAATACCCAGCGGGTTTTCGCCGCTTGGGACGCTGTGTCGGGTGTCGCCGGCCAGACGCTTCGGAAATTCTATAGGGACGGGAAACTTTACGTGACGATCTCGTCCTCGATGCTGCGGAGCCATCTGGAGTTCCAGAAGCCGGCCTTGGTCCAGGCGATGAACCAGTTTCTGGAGAAGGACGAGCTGTTCGTCAAGGACTACGACAAGGTCGGGTTCGTCAAGGAGTTGATTCTTAAATGATTTTTGTATAAGGTTATGGACAGCAAGATCAGGATCATAATCGATCAGGCGATTCCGTTCATCGAAGGTGTTCTGGAACCGTATGCGGATGTCATCTATAAGGAAGGCAGGGCCATCTCGCGCGAGGATGCGATGAACGCCGACGCTCTGATCATCAGGACCAGGACCAAGTGTGACGCGTCGTTGCTCGAAGGCACTCCGGTGAAGTTCATCGCCACGGCGACAATCGGGATGGATCACATAGACCTTCCGTACTGCAACGAGAAAGGGATCGTGGCCCGGAACTCGGCCGGCTGCAATGCCGGAGGGGTGATGAACTATGTTTTCTCTGCTCTTTACGGTGTGGCCGCACGCAAGGCGATCCGTCTGGAAGGCGGCAAACTTGGAATCGTAGGTGTCGGCAATGTCGGCCGCAGGGTTGACTCGGTCGCCGGATCTTTGGGTTTCAAGGTTCTGAAGAACGACCCGCCCAGGATGGCCGAGGAAGGGATGGAAGGTTTCTGCACTCTGGACTATCTGTTGACCAACGCTGACATAGTGACCTTGCACGTGCCCCTTAACGAGACGACAAGAGGAATGGCGAACGATGAGTTCTTCGCGATGATGAGGCCCGGAGCCATATTCATCAACGCTTCCCGTGGCGAGGTCGTGGATGAGGCGGCGTTGAAGCGGGCTATCCCGAAACTGGGTCCTGTGATCATCGACACCTGGAACAACGAACCGAACATCGACCTTGAGCTTCTGAATATGGTTGACATCGCCACCCCTCACATCGCCGGCTATTCCTACCAAGGCAAGCAGAACGGCACCATGATGGCCGTCCGTGCCCTTGCGCGCTTCTTCGGCATCGAGCCGCTGTACGATTTCTTTCCCAAGACGGAAATCATCGACCTTGAGTCAATCCGCCTTGACCTGAAAGGCAAGTCCCAAGGTGAGGTCGCATCCGTACTCCAGTACAACTACCCGATCTTCACCGACGACTTCATCTTCCGTATGGCTCCCGAAACATTCGAGTCCCTCCGCTCCAACTATCAGTACCGCCGCGAGTTCTATATCTTCTGATCCCAACGCCTCCCCATGCCTCCCCATGCGTCTATCATGCTTTCCCTTGCCTCCCATGCATGCCCATGCATGCCCATGCGTCTATCATGCTTTCCCTTGCCTCCCATGCATACCCATGCGAGTGGATCTCCTTCTTTATACGTATCGCTTTTATACGAATCGCTTTCAGCCCAACCCTGAACAGAACACCATAGAATAAGGAATATGCTGAAAAACCTATGGCTTACCCGAAGAGTTTTTCAGCATATCCATTGTTTGGCGGCACTCAGTGGCCGTTTGCCCTGAAGGCGTTTCGTAAAGTTGATGTCGCGGGTGTTATTCATGACATCGGTCACTTTGGCACCGCTTATTCCGGAATATATCTTATCTTGCTTTTTGTTCTGTTAATAGCTTATGTCTAGTGACCGGGCCTTTGTGGTCGCAGAGCCTGCCGAGGTGCTAGAGGCCGATTCTCCGGCCGTAATGTTGATGATAATTGAGCCAATACATTGTGCCAGACTTGCCTTTGTGTAAGAGACAAGCGAAACCGTAGAGTGAATAGTCATAAAAGAATTTTTTTATGTGAATAAACAAATTCTATATTGATGGTAAGAATAGCACTGTTTCTATAAAAAACAGAAAAACTTCTGCTATGTTTTTTATGATTCATTGTGAACCCGTGATTTTTGTCCTATGTTTGCCCTATGATCAACATTTGAACCTTTAATCATATTATAAATATGGATAACAATAGTAATCAATGTAATAGATCAGAAACCGAGGCGACCACCCCGATACAGTCCGGTTGGGTTGACAAACCTGTTGAGGGCTATGCACACATCTATTCCGACGGGACGAATGTCAGCATACTCTTTGAATCACGTGAGGACTATATTTGGGGAATGAATGTTATAGCCGTGACAGCGTATCAATGCGGCATCGTGATTCTGACCTTGCAAGTGATGGGCACTCATTTCCATCTTATCGCAAAGGGAAGTCTTCAAGACTGTGATAGGTTCGCGCGTTCAATCGCAATGAAACATGAGTCGTTCCTTTCACGCACAAAAAGATGTCACGCGGTAACTGGAAAGATACGAGTGAGTAACGATCCCATATTCACGGAGAATGAATTGAAGACAAAGTTTATGTATGTCTATAGGAATGCGATCGCAGCCGGCTTCCCGTTGGCACCTTGGGCATATGAATGGGGCCCCGGAGATATCTATTTCGTGGATCATAACCGTTTCGCGAAGCGAGGAAAAAGAATAAGTGAATATCCTGTCTTGACCCGCCGATCGATGTTCCACACATTGACGTCTCTGCCTGAGGACTGGCTCTGTGATGCCGAAGGAATGCTCCAACCCCATTCTTATGTCGATTGGAAATCTGTCGAGGCCTTGTTCAGAACCCCACGGGCCTTCATTGCCTTTATGAGTCAGAAGAAGGACATCGAATCAGCCATTGATCGAGAATGCACCTCGTTGAGTGCGATGCATAAGGCTTCCGAGACCGAACTCCGAAGGGAAGCGAAGACGATCTGCAATGCCCTATGGAATGTGCCAGCCGTCTCAAAAGCCAGTGTGGAACAAAGAGTCGCTGTCGCCCGGAAACTATGGGCGGACAGGCGAACCTACTCATTGTCAGTTCTGAGCCGTGTCACTATGCTTGACAAGAATATCCTTGAGTCCATCTTTGGCAAAGCCCGCTGATGATTATTCATTCCGTCCACTGATGAGCGATCGTGAAAATAAGCGGATTATAAAACATCATAGTTTTGTTTTTACGGCAGAACCCTGTCCACGCTTTTTACGAATCGCCTTCAGCCCAACCCTGAACTGAATGCCGTAGGATAAGGAATATGCTGAAAAACCTGTGGCTTACCCCAAGAGTTTTTCAGCATATTCCATGTTTGGCGGCACTTAGTGGCCGTTTGCCCTGAAGGCGTTTCGTAAAGTTGAGGTGCGGCCGAGCGGTGGGTGCTATTTATCACATAGGCCACTTCGACAGGCTCAGTGACCGGATGTTAGAACCCGGATCTTTTATGTCGGGTCTTGCCTTGCAGGTCGCTGAGCCTGCCGAAGCGACTAAACAGAACGGCCACCGGGCTCGTTGACGTGACTGAACAAGCTCAGTGGCCAGGCGTAGGAGAAATTGGTCAATTGGTTAGCGGTGGGGCTAATACCGGATGGAGCCGATGCCGGCGCGGTCGGAACGGACGTTGTCGGCTTTCAGGGATTCGGCATCGATGACACCTACTCCGTTCAGCTTGTAGGTGGCGTTGCCGGTCTTGCCGCCGAGGGTGATCTTGCCGGCCCCGCGGATGATGGCGGTGGCGGTCTTGGATTCGATTCCCTGGACTTCCACCTTGCCGGCCCCGTTCATCTCAACGTTGAGGTCCTTGGCTTTGGCACCGTCCAGATTGACCTTTCCGGCGCCGGATGTCATGATCTCAATCGAGTTCTTGGCTGAGATATCCTTGATCTCTACGCTTCCCGCTCCGGAGGATCTGATCTTGAGGGACTCGGTCTTGATGCCCTTCTCGCAGGTGAAACTGCCGGATCCCGACAACTCCACGTAGGTCAGATGCTTGGTGCGGACTTTCACCTCGATCGGAGAGAGTGAATAGCTCTTGCCTTCCTTCAGATTCAGTTTCAGAACCAACATTCCGTCATCGTTCTTCACTTCCAGGCACTCGAACACTTTGTCCTTGGTCTTGACCGCGACTTCGGTGGCCCCCGATGTCTGCTCATAGACGACACTGAACAGGCCGTTGGCGTCGATGGACGAGATTGTGCCTACATCGTAGGTCTTGGTCTTGTAGTCATCGTCATCGCCACTGGTTCTTGCGTTCAGAGTACCTGTTGATGTCAGGCCGATCAGAACCACGGCCATAATGTGCAATAATGTCTTCCGCATATTCATTGTGATTATTTGTTTATTGATTCATCGTTGACTATAAGGTCTCCGCTTCCGCTTTCCTGAGTCTTGACACTTTTGGCTTTCAGTTCGCTGGCGTCTATGTCACCGGAACCTGACTTGTGGAATGTGACCGAATCGGCCTTTCCGGAAAGTGTCGCGTCTCCCGAACCAGTTGACGTTACAGATAATGTGCCAATGTTCAGATCGCTGTACTCTCCGTCCCCGGAGCCTTTCTTGTCGATGACCATTTCCCTGGCGGTGACGTGTCTGAACTCATGGTCGCCGCTTCCGGTTCCAAGAACAGTCAGCTTCCCTGTAATGTTCAGGTTGAATGCCTTGATGTTTCCTGATCCGACGGTCTCTATGCTCAGAGAGTCACCCTTGTAGTCTGAGATTAGCAGGTTGCTTGATCTTGTAGAGGTGATTTCGGTCAAAGACGGGGCATAGACCCGAATTTGAATCGGGCCGAAGATTCTTGCGGTCTTATCGGTGAGTCCAACCGTCAGGACCCCATTTTCATTTGTCACGCGGATTGAGTCGGTCATCATCTCGTAAGAGATCACTTCTACCTTGAACTCGTTCTCGGTCTGGATGACCAACACGTCATCGATGCCACCTTTGTTGCATACCGAATGGAATTCACCTGGATTGTAGGTCACGGTGTCAACTTCTCCTTCAGCAGTGTGCATACTGTATCGCATATCATATTTGAGCTGCTTTTTCGCATCATCACTGATCCTGAAATAGCAGGATGACAGTCCAGCCGCCATAAAGACCAGCGCCGCGGCGGTCAGGATATTCTTTAATAACTTCATAATATTCATAAATTTAGATTACCCAATTGTTTTTGTCAAGCAGCTCCTTCGGGTCGAGTCCGAGCAGTTCCATCTTCTTGATGACGGCCGGCAGCTCGACCTCCAGGAACTCTTTGCGGTTGTTCTCCAGCACAATGTCCTTGGCTTTCTCGCCGATGAAGTAGCCGATGCCGCGCTTGTTGTAGATGATGCCCTCGTTGGTGAGCTTCTCGTAGGTGCGCATCACCGTGTTGGGATTCACGCCGATCGAGGCTCCATATTCCCGCACGGACGGGATCCTGTCATCTGCCTTCAGCTCGCCGGAGAGGATCTTCTCGCAGATTATGTCGCTGATCTGTAGATAGATCGCCTTGTTTGAATTGAATTCCATAGTCAAAGATCATTAATGTTGAAGCCTTTTGATCCTGAACCAGGACCAAGTCCCGCAGATGGCCAGAATCAGCAGAAGCCATAAGTTGATGAAGGCGTTCAGCCAGATGTCGATGCTGTCGGCGTGCCTTATTGTCCAGTCCGCGAACCAATTTCCCCACCATTCGAGGTCAGCGTTGGTGATGAAGGCGCTTAACAGGCCGGAAAACACCATTTCAAGCGCAAAGAGCACAAGCACGGTGCCCACAACCTTCCATTTCTTGAAGATCAAGCCTCCGAGCAGGAACACGATCGCGTTTCCCACAATGGTGGAGGCCAGAATCCAGAGGCCGTTGGCCGGGATCACAAAGTCCGATGAACCGATCTCCTTGTTGATTCTGAATGACATAAGCGAATCACCGCAGGACTTGTCGAGCAGGCAGACAAAAGCGTCGCTGAGAAAATAGATAACAACGTAAACGAGAGGGATTACTATCAGTGAGATCAACATCATTGACGTGAATTTCTCCAGTCTGGAAGCCGGCAGCATCAGCCATTCGGCCCCATTCGCCTTGTTGGTGATCTCTCCGTAGGCTCTTGATGGGAACAGCATCACGAAGATCGTTATCATCACGGCGGCCATCCCGAACCTTACCCAAATTGAGGGACCGTCGATGCTCATTCCAGAGAACAGCTTCATCAGGCCTCCGTCGAACAGCGCCGCGAAGAACATGTAGAGCATGTAGAAAATAACAGGGGACAGCGCGAAGATCAGCATCAGCATCCCGATGTTCTTCCACTGTCTCTTGAGGTCGTAAACGAAATATTTTCCGAACCTGCTTATTTTAAAAGTATTGTCCATATTCATTCCTCCTTATTTGTTGCTGAACATTCCTTTGATCAGTTCCTTGTTCTTGTGCACAGCGTTGAAAAGGGCCTCCACATTGATCTTGCTGTCCTCGCCGGTCGAGTTGGGGTAAACCTGGATGAATCCGCCCGGAAGCTGCTCGCTGTAAAGGGATTCCGGATGAAGCTGCGTGCCGTAGTCGAAGTACAGTTTACTTGTGATCTCCTCCACCGAGGCGTTCAGCAGAACATCCTGACGGTCAAGGATTATGATCGGGTCGATGATGTTCTCCAGATCCCTCACTTGGTGGGTAGAGATCACGATTGTGGAATCATCGGAAGTGTATTTCATAATCGCGCTGCGGAACTGCGTCTTTGAAGGAATGTCCAGACCGTTTGTCGGCTCATCCATGAATATGTACTTGCAGCCGCAGGCCAACGCTAAAGAAATATAAGTCTTCTTCAACTGTCCGGCGGACATCTGGTTCATCTTCTTGGCCGGGTCGTTCTCGAACTCCTTCATGATCTCAAGGAACTTGGAATGGTCGTAGTCCGGCCAGAAGGCACCTCTTTCCTTTGCGAAGCACTCCGCCTTCATCGCTACAGGAAGGACCTCGTCCGGAAGGTAGAACTGGTTCTGGAGCATGGTAGGGGTGCGGTCGAAAGGATTCTCCCCATCGGTGGTGATGCTGCCGGAGCAAACTTTCTTCAGGCCGCACAGAAGTGTCAGCAGGGTCGTCTTGCCGACTCCATTCTCGCCCAGAAGACCGTAGATACGGCCTTCCTCAAGCGTTGTCGTTATGCTTTTCAGGATGGGCGTCTTGCCGTAGCTGAAAGCCAGATCTTTGATTTCAATCATATCTTGTTAGTGTAATAGTTTATTAATACACTGCAAAGATAATGATGTTTTTTGAATATCAAAAGATTTTTTGGATGTTTTTAAGTTTCGACTCCCGCCATTCGGTAGGCGTGCATCCGACTACTTCCCTGAACTGCCGTCTGAAGTTGGATTTGTCGCTGAAACCCACGACATAGCCAATGTGACGTACAGGAGCCTCAGGATGCTCCAGAAGGAGCTTTTTCGCGTCTTCGATTCTGATCTCTTTCCTCCATGTGAGGAACTTTTTATTGAGTATGCGGGAGCAATAGAACGATAGCTCTTGATTTGTCAAGTCAAGTTCATCGAGGATTTCTTCCATAGAGTCGTAGCACTCATGATGCTTGCCGTCCCTTACCCAACGGGCAAGGTGTTTTTCAACTTTCTCAAGAGTCTTTCTGGAATTGATTCTTCCTTGGATCGCGGCGAGTCTGTCGCCTCTGATTCTGCGCAGCCGCTTGGATATAGCCGCGATAAGGGGATTCCCTTTGCTGGAATTTCCTTTCATTTTGCTTTGGTCGGTTGGAAGGAACGAAAACCGTTTGCGTTCCTCTGGTTTGTGGTTACAAAAGCAATCCTTAAAGGATTAACTACAATTCTTAATGAATATAAAAAAGGTGATGACCTTGGTTAGATGGCCATCACCTTCATAAAAGTCAGCGATGGACTACCAGCCCAGCACGTAGGCGAAGATCAGCGGCGCCACGATTGTCGCGTCACTCTCCACGATGAAGCGCGGAGTGGTAGGGGACAGCTTGCCCCAGGTGATCTTCTCGTTAGGGACGGCTCCTGAATATGAACCGTAGGATGTGGTGCTGTCGGAGATCTGGCAGAAATATGACCAAAGCGGTGTGCCCTTCCATCCGAGATCCTGCTCCATCATAGGAACGACGCAGATAGGGAAGTCACCGGCGGTGCCGCCACCGATCTGGAAGAATCCGACACCGGCTCCCGTGGCGTTGGCCTTGTACCAGTCAACGAGGAACATCATCACCTCGACGCCTGTCTTCACGAGGTCGGTAGGGAACTCGCCGCGGATGCAGTGGGCTGTGAATATGTTACCGGTTGTGCAGTCCTCCCAGGCCGGGCAGATGATCGGAATATTCTTCTCGCAGGCAGCCATTACCCAGCTGTCCTTAGGGTCGATCTCATAGTACTGCTCCAGAACGCCGCTGCGGAGAAGCTGGTAGATATATTCATAAGGGAAATACCTCTTTCCTTCGTTCTTCGCCTTTGTCCACACATCGACGAGCGCGCCCTCAAGACGGCGGAAAGCCTCCTCCTCAGGAATGCAGGTGTCGGTCACACGGTTGTAGTGGTTCTCAAGCAGCTCCTGCTCCTGCTGAGGAGTGAGGTCGCGGTAGCCCGGGATCCTGTAGTAGTGTGAGTGGGCGACAAGGTTCATGATGTCCTCCTCGAGGTTGTTGGCTGAGCAGCAGACGAACGAGAACTTGTCCTGGCGGATCATCTCCGCGAGGGAAAGTCCGATTTCAGCGGTACTCATCGCACCGGCCATAGCAAGGAACATCTTTCCACCCTTGTCGAGAAGGTCACAATAGGCCTTCGCGGCGTCAACCACGCACGCCGAGTTGAAGTGGCGGTAGTTGTGGGTGATGAATTGTGAAATAGGTCCTTTTTCCATTTTTTGTCCTAATGTTAAAAGTGTTTTTTCTAATGCTATCTCGTGTCAGAAAAACCCTCTGAACGTACAATAGTATGCGAATTTAGAAATTTTAGATTACTTTTGCAATTGTTTTGGTTTTGAACAGGTTCTATTCTTCATGAATATTTGCCAGACAAGAAACTGTTTTGAGGTTACTTAGTAAGCGTTAAAAAATAAGTTGGTAACGATTTGGCGGTATTTTCGAGGATAGATGTCTTTTGGAAGAAGGAGTGTGCCGGTGGCACATGACTGATGAGGAAAGACATATAGACCGAAAAGACAATCAAAGATTACCAAGTTATTTTTTAGGATTACTTAAGAAGTGATTTTCCGAATATGCTAAAGATAGGCGATTACGAATCATTCAGCAAGGTGGCCACACCTTTCTATTATTATGACATTGATCTTTTCCAGCGCACGGCCGACAAGGTGGCGGAGCTTTCCGCGCGCTATGGAATCCACGCCCATTATTCAGTGAAGGCCAATTCGGACAGGCGTCTGAACGACATCCTGAGTTCCAAGGGCTTCGGTGCGGACTGTGTCAGCGGGGATGAGATAGAGTTCGCAGTCGGTTGCGGCTACGATCCGAAACAGATTTTCTTCGCAGGCGTCGGCAAGACCGACCGTGAGATCTTCCAGGCCTTCCAGGCCGGGATCGGGGCATTCGTGGTCGAGTCGCTGGAGGAGATCGGAATCATCAGCGCTTTGGCTCGTAGGCTGGACCGCAGGGCTTCCATCAGTCTCAGAATCAATCCGAACATCGACGCGCACACGCATCAGTACATCACCACCGGTCTCTACGAGGACAAGTTCGGGCTTTCGGACAGGAGTTTCGACGGGGCGGTTGAGATGTTGAAGTCCGATCCGTTGTTGGATTTCTATGGCCTTCAGTTCCACATCGGCTCACAGATTCTGGATGTGGAGAATGTCATCGGGCTTGAGTGCGCCAAGGTTAACGAGATTGTCTCAGTGTTTGAGTCAAAGGGGTTGGTTGTCAGGAATATAGATTTAGGCGGCGGCCTTGGGGTCAATTATGACGACCCCGATTCGGATCCTATTGCTGATTTCGAGACCTGGTTCAGAACCATAGACAAGAAGCTTGCCCGCCGGCTTGACCAGACCGTCCACATTGAGCCGGGACGCTCCGTTGTGGCTCAGTGCGGATCTCTTGTCACCCAAGTTGTTTTTGTCAAGAAAGGGGAGAGCAGGAATTTCCTGATGGTGGACGCTGGGATGAATGATCTTATCCGTCCTGCCCTATACGGAGCGTTCCATAAGATCGAGAATATCACCGCTCATTATCAGGACGGGGATTCTCGTTCGGCAAGCATTTATGATGTGGTAGGTCCGGTCTGCGAGTCCGCCGACACTTTCGGCAAGGAACGTTCGTTGCCCGAGAGCCGCAGGGGAGACCTTATAGCCATCCGCAGCGCCGGTGCCTACGGTCAGGTGATGGCCTCGCACTACAACATGCGTCCGTTCGCCCCGGCTGTATATTCAGACCGATTGTTGGAAGCTCCCCGCCGGAAGGATTATTTCCTTGGTTGATGAATATGCCATTATCCGCGAATCAATAACCATCCGGTTCCTGAGCTTGTCGAAGGGTCGAAGTGCCGGAGGATTTTATTCCCTGTATGGGTTGAGGTCGCTTCGACAGGCTCAGAGACCGGACATATTCCTACCTTCTGAAACCGCGGAGCTTTTGTGCGAGGTTTCCAGTCAGCGCGGTCTTCATCATCTTGCGGGTAGTCTCGAACTGCTTGAGCAGTTTGTTGACCTCGGCCACATTCGTGCCGCTGCCGTCCGCGATCCTCTTTCGGCGGCTTCCGTTGATGATCTCAGGATTGTCCCTCTCCTCCGGAGTCATGGACATGATGATCGCCTCTATTCCCTTGAACGCCTTGTCGTTGTCGATGTCGATGTCCTTGATCGCCTTGCCGACTCCCGGAATCATCCCGGCCAGATCCTTGATGTTGCCCATCTTCTTGACCTGCTGGATCTGGTTGTAGAAGTCCATCAGTCCGAACTTGTCCTTGGCCAGTTTCTTTCTGGTCTCACGCGCCTGCTTCTCGTCAAACTGCTCCTGTGCCTTCTCTACGAGGGAGACAACGTCACCCATTCCGAGGATTCTGTCGGCGATACGTCCCGGGTGGAACACATCCATCGCCTCCATCTTCTCTCCGGAGGAGATGAACTTGATCGGCTTGCCGGTGACGTACTTGATGGAAAGCGCGGCGCCGCCTCTGGTGTCACCGTCCATCTTCGTGAGTACAACACCGTCAAAATCAAGCCTTTCGTTGAAGACCTTGGCCGTCTCCACGGCATCCTGACCGGTCATCGCATCGACCACGAACAGGGACTCTGTCGGGTTCACGGCCTTGTGCAGGGCAGAGATCTCGTCCATAAGCTCCTGATCCACAGCCAGGCGGCCGGCGGTGTCGATGATGACCACTGAATATCCTTCCGCCTTGGCCTTGGCAATGGCGTTCCTCGCTATCCGGATCGGATCCTTCACACCTTCTTCCGTGTAGACCGGAACCTCGATCCCCTCACCGAGAACCTTCAACTGTTCGATGGCCGCCGGACGGAACGTGTCACAGGCGGCGAGAAGCACCTTCATGCCCCTCTTGCTCTTGATGTTGTTGGCCAGTTTGGCCGAGAACGTGGTCTTACCGGAACCGTTGAGACCCGCCACCAGGACTATTCCGGGATTCCCCTTGATGTTGATGTCCTGTGAAGCGCTGCCCATGAATTCGGCCAACTCGTCGTGGACGATCTTGACCATCATCTGCTGAGGCTTCACCGCCGTGAGGACATTCTGTCCCATGGCCTTGACCTTAACCCTGTCGCAGAAGTCCTTGGCCACGCGGAAGCTGACATCCGCGTCCAGCAGCGCCCTCCGGATGTCCTTCAGCGTCTCAGCGACATTGATCTCAGTGATCTTACCCTCACCCTTCAGAATCTTGAAGGATCTCTCAAGTCTCTCCTGTAAGTTATCGAACATATTCAGTAGCCTATTAATAGTAACCTGCAAAGATAAGCAATTCCGTTGGAAGAATAAAATCACGAGCCCTAAGCGAATCTAATCTGCTTTCATGTTCCGTGATTTGTAAGACGTTAATAGTCAGCATATTCGATAATCTTGCCCGTCCGAATTGACTGTCGGTATTGTCTAATTAGTTTGAAATTAATTGATTACGTTGCGCGTTTTGACGATCGTGAGTTTTTGTTAAACGGGCACATTAACAAAATTAGCCTTCTGTGATAACTATAGTTCAAGTTTTTCTTGCACTTACGGGAAATTGTTAATACATTTATATGCAAAGCTCATTTTTATTCACTTATATACAAATTTCTGTTAAATGAAAAAGAATCGCACTTACAGAACGAACGCCTTTCTCGCGATGATGCTTGCAGGGTCTTTCCTGGCAGGAACGACCTCGTTAGCGTCTGAGTCCAAGGCCGGTTCGTTGTCGGAGGCGGCCGCCTCCCAGCAACAGAACCGCACTGTAACCGGGAAAGTCATAGACGCTTCCGGTCAGGGCGCTGTCGGCATCGGTGTAATGGTGAAAGGTACCTCAAACGGTACACTGACCAATCCTGATGGAACCTTTACTCTCTCGAATGTGGCTCCCGGAGCCACTATCGTGTTCTCCAGCATCGGCTACAAGACGGTCGAGGTTGTCTATGAAGGCCAGCCTGTCAATGTGACCATCGCCGAGGACAACGAGCTCCTCGACGAGTCCGTTGTCACCGCCCTCGGTATCAAGAGGGAAAGGAAGTCCCTCGGTTACGCCGTGGAGGACATCAACGCTTCCGAATTGATGAAGAACAAGACCGCCAACGCGATCAGCTCACTGTCCGGTAAGATCGCCGGTGTGAACATCACACAGTCATCCGGAGCCGCAGGATCCGGTGCTCAGATCATCCTTCGTGGTGGTACCTCCGGTTCAGAGAACCGCGACAACCAGCCGCTCTTCGTTGTGGACGGTATCATCTATGACAACTCCTCACAGGTTGTCGGAAACTCCGCCTTCGACGGTTCCGGATCAGGTTCGACAACAACCTCCAACCGTGTGATGGACATCAACCCTGAGGACATCGAAAGCATGTCAATCCTTAAGGGACCGGCCGCTTCCGCTCTTTACGGATCACGCGCCGCGAACGGTGTCGTGCTCATCACCACAAAGAAAGGTAAGGACGGTGTCGTTGAGGTCAATCTCAACACCAAGTACATCACATCTTGGGCAAAGTCTCTTCCTGAGGCGCAGACTGAGTACAGCCGTGGCTATATGGAGGATCTCTATGACAAAAGCGGGACCTACCTCGGGACTAAATTCAACGATTTCTCCTACAACTCTTGGGGAGAGAGAGTGGCGGCAGGCACACAGACCTATGATAATATAGGTAACTTCTTCACTCCTGCCGGAACGTGGGACACCAACCTGAGTGTTTCCGGAGGCCACAAGGACGGAAACTTCTTCCTTTCCGCTTCAAAATACGCTCAGGACGGTATCGTGCCGACCACCGGTTACGACAAGACCACATTCCGTTTCAACGGTGAGCAGAAGTTCAAGATCTTCACGTTCAGCGTCAACACCGCATATTCAAAGGCCACGACAGACAGGACCCTTACTTCGGGCGGTCTTTACGGATCATCTGGTACCGGTACCCTCGGAGCTGTCTATGGCTGGAGCACCACTGATGATATGGAGCACTGGGCCAACGAGGACGGAACCCGTTACAGAATGTTCGGAGACCGTCTCGATCCTTGGGAAGAGAGGGACAATCCTTATTGGATCCTCAACAAGAACAGCTACCGTGACAAGACCGAGCGTTTCACAGGATCCATCAATGTCCGCGCCGACATCACAAAGTGGCTCTTCATCAATTACCGTCTCGGCCTGGATACCTACAACACAACCAACTCTACCCGCATAGCTCCGGAAGGTGCGATCCAGCAGGTATGGCAGAAAGGTATGATGAGTGACAACACCCTTAAATATTCATACCTCTCCAACAACCTTATGATCAACGCCAACCACTCCACCGGTGATTTCCACGGAAACATCATGGCTGGTATGGCTACTGACGACACTTCCACCGACAGAAACTACAAGATGGCATGGAACTTCGAGGTTCCGGATTTCTATTCTTACGCCAACGCTACGGACAACAACAAGAAGTTCCAGCACTCGGCGACAAAGAAGAGACTTGTCGGTGTGTTCGGTGAGGTTCGCCTTGACTGGAAGAACACAGTTTTCCTCTCTGCTACGGGACGTAATGACTGGACTTCAACCCTTCCTGTCGAGAACCGTTCTTATGTTTACCCTTCAGTAAGTGGATCATTCGTGTTCAGCCAACTGCTTCAAGACACCGGCGTGATGTCTGACGACATCCTCAGCTTCGGTAAGATCAGGGCATCCTGGGCAAAGGTAGGTAAGGACACCGGCGCTTACGAGACCAACACCGCTCTTTGGCCTGTCGGCTCATACCTTTTGGGCAAGACCGGAGTCGGCGCTACCTGGACCCGTGGTAACCCTTACCTCCGTCCTGAGATGAGCAAGTCTTCCGAGATTGGTCTCGAACTCCATTTCTTCCAGCACAGGTTGAAGATGGACGTCGCTTACTACACCAATGACTCCTACAACCAGATTCTGAGCCCTCGTGGACCTCAGTCAACAGGTTACATCTTCTGCTCGATCAACGCCGGTAACGTTTACAACAAGGGTATCGAGTTCTCACTCTCCGGAACCCCGATCGAGAACAGGAATTTCGTTTGGGAATCAGCTCTCAACATCGCCGGAAACAGAGGTACTATGGACGGGCTTCCTAAGGGTATGGACGTTATGTATGTGACCGATGTTCAGTACGGAAGCGCCAAGGCTGCTTCGTTCTCAGGCGGTGACTTTATGGCCATCAGCGGAACAACCTGGATGAGGGATGATGATGGCAAAAACATTGTACTTGACTCGAACAATATGCCTCTCAAGAGTGCCGCTGCATCAATTCAGGTAGGAAATCGTGAATCCAAGCTGACCGGAGGTTGGAACAACACCTTGACTTACAAGAATCTGTCCTTCAATATGCTGTGGGAATTCCGCATCGGTGGTGACGTGTTCAACGGAACCAAGTACGCTATGACACAGTACGGTACCAGCAAGTTCTCAGCCGAGGTAAGGAACCAGCCTCTTGTCATCAGTGGTGTGCATCAGATCTTCAACGACAAGAAAGAGGTGATCGGTTACACTGATCCGGAGACCTATGTTTACGAGCCTGATCAGACATACAACTTTAACAATCAAATGACATCCGGTTACAATATCATCAAGAACTACTACACTGGAGCCTATAACTACGAGACAGCAAACTGGATCACCAAGGTCAACTCTCTGAGGCTCCGTACCCTCTCAGTCACCTACAACCTTCCTAAGAAGCTTCTGGAGAAGAGCAAGGTGATCAAGAGGGCGTCAGTTTCCGCCATCGCTAACAACCTCCTTCTCTTCACGAACTATGACGGGGATCCTGAGGTTGCCGCTTCCGGAGCGGGCCGTGGAGGTTCTTCTTCAGTCGGATTCGACTACTGCGGTGTTCCTGCCGTCTCAAGCTTCACGTTTGGTGTGAACCTTACTTTCTAATCAGCCGTGACATTTTAAATATTTAAAAAGTATGAAACTTATCAAAACAATATTTCTCACTGGTGCCTTGACGGCGGCGCTTTCATTAGTGTCCTGTGCTGAATGGCTGGATGTGAACACCGACCCTGAGAACCCGACTCTGGAATCCGCCGAGTACCAGCTCGAACTTGCCCATTGCGAGTTCTACACCAACAGCGCGCAGCAGTTCGCTGCCTGGCGTTCCTCAATGGCGATGGGAGATTGGACCAGAAACATCAGTGGCGGTACATATTGGAGTATGTCCTACTGGGCTCCTGTGGATGGTATAACCACAACTCCTTACCAGTGGTTCCTTGTCGGCGCTGGTGCCACTCTCAAGGATATGTACGCAAAGGCTATGGCCGCCGAGAACTGGCACTATGCCGGAGTGGCCAAGGTGCTCCTTGCCTACGGCTATATGCTTATGACCGACCTTTACGGTGAGATGCCTTACACACAAGGGCTTGCCGAGAGCGCCATTCCTGAATATGACAACGGCAAGACAATATATCTTGGTTGTTTTAAGGACATCGACGAGGCAATCAATCTCCTGTCCAGAAGCATAGACACCAATAAGATGCCGTCACTTGCTGTCGGAGATTTCTGGAATAACGGTGATGTCAACAAGTGGTCGAAACTTGCCAACCTGCTCAAGGCCCGTTGGATCAACAAGCTCATCAAAAAGGGCGAGGGCAGCTATCTTGAAGGTAAATATGACCGTCAGGCTATTCTGGACTGCCTTTCCAAGGCTATGACCAGCAACGCTGACAACACCGTGATCAACCATACGGATGACAATGGTACGACTCACGATGACCTTGGTTGGAACGAGCCTGTGGATTATTCTCCTTTGTTCTCCGTCTGCGGAATGAACAGCGGTTATATGGCCACAAAGATGCTTTACGACAACCTGACGAACTTCGATGGCCTGGGAGTAGAGGATCCGCGCGCCGACCACATTCTTCCTTGGGCGAAGTCCAAGAAGAGCGATGCCGCACCTAAGGAGATCAAGTGGAATGTGAACGGTACTTGGAGAAGGACCCTTGGCGTGGATATGTCCTCGAATATATTCAGCACCGGCGGTCCGCTCAGGGCCAGCTATGGTTCAGATGACGCGGCTGACAAGAAGGGCATCCGTAATGGTGATTTCTTCTGGATCAACTCATCGTCAGCAGACAGACTTGGAGACACCGTCTATGTTGAAAGCACATCCACATCCAAAGGCTATCACGCCAAGAGCAGTCTTATTTACAGAAGAAACAACAACAAGGAGGGATCTGAAGAGTCCGGATCGTTCTATTCACGTGTCTCTGCCCCTACTTATGTCGGAACATACGCAGAGGCTTGCTTCATCAAGGCCGAGGTTCTGTTCAACACCGGCGACAAGAGCGGCGCATATACAGCTTACAAGGAAGGTATAAAGGCTTCCATCGAGCTGATGAACGATAAACTCAAGGTTTGGGTCAATGAGGATGCATCTTTGGCTTCCTGCCCTTCTTTCACTCCTATCGCTCAGGCGGATATCGACAACTTCCTTGCGAACGGAATCGGTTCCTCCGGTGATCTGACATTGGGCAGAATCCTTACCCAGAAGAGAATAGCGTTGCTGTTCTCTGTCGAGATCTGGAATGATATGCGTCGTTACGACTTCAACAAGAGTCTCTTCCTTGGATGGAACATCGCGGCCTATCACGATGTGAACGCAGCCGCTTCCCAAGCAATTCCTGCAGGTCAGTATTTCCGTCGTTGGAGGCAGTGCTCGCACGAGCTCAACTACAACACCGATAATCTTCAGGCTATCGGAGCGGAAGTCCCTGGAGCCGATATGTCATTCGTAAAGGAAGGCAAGAATTGCTGGAACCTCAAACCAGATGTCTGGACCATCAACGTCTGGTGGGATTCCGACCAGCAGTAATTCAATTGTTCAAATAACACAAGCAAAAGGGGGACGGTCAGTTTGGCCGTCCTCTTTCTGTGAGGCGCTGCCAACGAGTGTGTTGCTTTCAGCATCTTGCAACTTCAATTTGGCAAAGTATGTTGTTTAATTTCCTAATTGTCGGACGTCGATTCCATCAGTTATTCCATTTCCGAAGATGATTGGGAATCCGGGAATATTCATTATCTTTGAAGGTAGGACATAAAAAAGGTTGGCACTATGGAGGCAAAAAGGATAAGGTACCCGATCGGGGTGCAGACTTTCGACAAGATCATAGAAGGGGGCTATCTGTACATTGACAAAACGGGATATGTGCATGAATTGGCGGATACGTACAATTATGTGTTCCTGAGCAGGCCGCGGCGGTTCGGGAAATCGCTGCTTTCCTCCACGTTCCACAGCTACTTCGCCGGGGAGAAGAACCTGTTCGAGGGTCTGGAGGCGGGACGGCTCAGGAAGGGGTGGACACGACACCCGGTGTTCCACTTTGACATGTCAACGGCGAAACATCTTAATGGAGGGCAACTGCAACGTATATTGGGTTACAAACTATCCGAATACGAGAAGAAGTGGGGTGCGGATTCCGGAATCGCGGAAGATGACATCAACGCGAGATTTGAGCGTCTTGTCAAAGCGGCTGTCGAAAATACCGGCGAGAAGGCGGTCATAATAATTGATGAATATGACGCACCGCTGCTGGACGTGATGAACGACAGGGAGAGGCTGGCCCCGATGCGGCAGATAATGAGGAACTTCTATAGCCCCATCAAGAGCCTTGACCCTTACCTGAGGTTCGTGTTCATCACGGGGATAAACAAGTTCGCCCAGCTCAGCATATTCAGCGAGCTGAACAACCTCCAGAACATCTCGATGATGCCAAGGTACTCTGCCATCTGCGGCATCACGCAATCCGAGCTAGAAAGGGACATGAAAGAGCCTGTGCGTGATCTCGCCGACAAACAGGGAATCTCCTACGACAATGCGTTGCTGCAGCTCAAGCACAACTACGACGGTTATCACTTCTGCCACGAGTCCGAGGACATCTACAACCCTTTCAGCCTGATAAAGTGCCTTGACGCACGGGAGTTTGGCTCCTACTGGTTCGAGACCGGCACGCCTACATTCCTTTTGGAAAGGTTACGGAAGAATCCTATGGACGAGACAAAACTGGACAAGATGACTGAAATCGCCCAAAGCGACTTTGACATCTCTCCGGAACTGACGGAAGACACCCTTCCGATGCTGTACCAAACAGGCTATCTTACAATTAAAGGATACAACAAGGAAGATCATTCCTACACACTTGGCTACCCGAACAGGGAGGTTCGGGAAGGCTTCTTGAGAGGTCTTCTCGCCAACTACAAAAGTTCGGAGGGAATGAGCGCGTCATTCGTGCTGAAGTTCAACAAGGCTCTGAAGGACAACGATGTGAACGGTTCCCTTGAACTCCTCCAAACCTTCATGGCCGGCATCCCCTACGATCTGGAGAACAAGACTGAGAAACACTACCAGACAATCATCTACCTTGTCTTCTCGCTCCTCGGCTACTACACCCAGGCCGAGGTCAAGTCGGCCGTCGGACGAGCGGACGCCGTCTGCCGGACAAAGGACCGCAGCTACGTATTCGAGTTCAAGGTGGACGGCTCGGCGGAGGAAGCCCTCAAGCAGACCGACGAAAAAGGCTACATGATTCCATACAAAAAGGAAGGCCGGTGCGTCAAGGTAGGGGTGAACATCTCCTCCGTCACAAGAACCCTGGAATCCTGGAAGGTTGCCGAGGAGGAGCAATGGCACAGGAATATTCATAGAGCGGATCAATGACACCGCTTCCCCGTGAGACTCTTTCCGAAGACTCAGACAGATCCTGCGGCGATTTTGCAAAATGCCTTCAGGTCAAATGCCCGCGGAAGGCCTTAGAGCGGAACATTGGATGAATAACTACGAGGGCAAGTCAAGACTTTTTCATGTAAGCCTGCAAATCAACCCACTCAGAGGCATTTGAGGCTGAACGTGTTTTGTAAGATGTAACCTTGCATAAGATCAATAGAATAATAAAAAAGCGTGGCCGGGTGCTTCCCCGGCCACGCTTTGTGTTTGGAAAACGAACTATTACCAACCCTTGGTCTGGGTGAGTGTGAAGCCATTTTCAGCGTAGTTGTCGATCTGGGCTTTTCCGATAGGAGCAAGGTATGATCTGTCGGAGAAAGCGTCACGGGCCACGGCGTTTCTTGGGATGAAGTATCCGACCATGGCGTCAGCGTTTGTGCCATCGTAGGTTACGATGGTGCCATCGGCCTTCTTGACCTTCCAGTTCGTGAACTGTCCTGTTTTGCTGTCAGGGGCAAGATAGGTTGGAACGGACTTCTGCATGTCAACCCAAGGACCGAGCATGGTGTCAGGGTAGAGATTGTTGTCCATGTAGTGCAGCTTCTTCCATCTCTTTATGTCAAGCAGGCGTGAGTGTTCGAACGCAAGCTCCATGTGACGTTCGCGGCGGATCTCCCACATCAGAGGAGAAACTTCGTAGTCGCCCGAGATGCTGGACTGACCTTTGTCTCTGTCAGGAGCGAAGTCAGCGGTGATCTTGGCCAGACTCATGTGAGGAGTCTGCTTCACGCCTCTATCCTTGGCCACCTTGTCGAGAGGTCTGTCTCTGAGCACGTTGATTGATTTGTCGATGTCTGCCTGAGTAACAGAACCACTGCCCATTTCGGCAAGTACAGCCTTGGCTTCAATCCAGTTGAGAAGAACCTCGGCATAGCGGAATACAGGCGCGTCGTTGGTGTTGGTGTTGGACTCGTACTTGGCCTCCATCTTCTTCTCGTGGTCTGAGCATCCGTGGCGGTCAATGAACTTGGTCTGATAGAAGAGAGTTCCTGAATGGGTGCTGTAGTCATCCATCATTGTGGCCTCGTATCTTGGGTCACGATTCTTCACGAAGTTCTCGATTGTAAGATCCGCGTCGGTGGCTGTGGAGACTGTTCCGTCATTGTTGAGGAAGCTTTTTGCGAACGCAAGGTTCGGAGCTGGTGACTGGCTCTCGCGTGTGTTGGAGTAAGAGGCGACGAAGTGTGTGGCCTGTCCAAGCACATAATGACGGTACATCAGGCACTCTTTGTTACCTGCGAGGTCATCACTTCCGAACAGTGTGTGGAAGTCGGTGGCGATCGCATATTTGCCGCTGTCCATCACAAGTCTGGCCGCGCTTTCGGCTAGCTCAAGATACTTCTTGGCCCTAGCCTTGTCCAGGTTGTGGTAGTACTGCCATGTTCCCTCGAACAGCATGAAGCGTGAGGTGAAACCGGCGACAACATACTTGTTGATGTAGTTGGCTCCGTCATCGACACGTACTTTCGCGATGGCGTCCTTCAACAGGTCATAGACATTATCCATGACCTCGCCTCTCGGTGTCCTGTCTTTGTAGAGGGTTGCCTTGTCATTGTCGGCAACCTCCGTCTCGAAGTAAGGCACGTCGCCGAAGGAAGTCACAAGGCGGCAATATTCATAAGCCTTGAAGAATTCCGCCACACCAAGCCAGTGGTTGTAGCATTCCTCGGAAACATAGTTCTTCGCGATGGTCTGAACCCTGTTGATGAATATGTTGGCCTTCCTTACGTAGGCGAAATTCCAGGTGGCTCCGACATATTGGGAAAGCCAGGAGTTGCTTGTGGCGGTAGATTCCCTCGATGAAGGGACGGAGTTTTCGAAAGTGCTTTGCTTTCCGGCAACGGCCTGGTCATCCGAAAAGTTCAGACCGTTCTGAGGAGCCCACGCCGAACCCCAACCGGAGTTGTAGCCGACGAAGTAGTTAGGATAGTAGTCATTGGCGTGAAGACGAAGTTCCTCGTCGTTTCGCCAATAGATGTCGTCAGTCAGCTTTGTCTGCTGAGGCCTGTCAAGGAAGTCCGAGCAGGCGGTCATGAATAGGGCGCTGAAAGCGAGTAGTGCGAGATATGATCTTTTCATTGTATTAGTCGTTTAGAAGTTAACCTGTACGCCGAAGGCGGCAGTCTTGAATGCCGGGGAACCCTGCCCAAGGCGTTCTCCATTAAATGTGTTGAGGCCGTAGGCGTTGGCATTGGTGGCTACCTCCGGGTCGAGTGGAAGACCGCGGAGATTGTCGAACGTGAAGAAGTTCTCAAGAGAGATGTAGAACCTGACGTTCTTCAAATAAGCCTTGCGGGTAAGATTTGAAGGAAGCGTGTATCCTACAGTGATGTTCTTGACCCTCAGGTAGGCCATGTTCAGCAAGTATTTGCTCTGGATGTGATAGTTGTAGGCATCGTTGCTGTTTGACATGTTGTAAGGTCTCGCGTAGAACGCGCCGGTGTTGTTCTCAGTCCAGTAGTCGGATGCGAAGGTGTCGGCGATGGCACCGTCACCGGTGTTGAATCCAGGGATCGAGAGAGAACCGGAACCCCACAGGTCGCGTTTGCCTACACCCTGAAGGAAGATGGCGAGATCAAAACCCTTCCAGTCAGCTCCGAGGCGAAGTCCGTAGAGGAACCTTGGAGTCGAGTTACCGATAACCTTCATGTCACCCGGATCCTCTATTGTCCCGTTGCCGTTACGGATGTCTCCGTCGCCGTTGAGGTCTTTGTACTTGACATCACCAGGGCCGAACACGAAGTTGCCGCTCTGGAAGAAATCCTGATAAACACCGTTCGGATCGCTGAGTTTGTTCATCTTCTTGGCACCCTTGGTACCCTCCGCCACTTCGTGGCCGTTGAGTGCCCAGACCTGTACGAGGTTGCCGTTCTCATAGACGAAATCGTCTTTCTGATAGAGACGGTCGGTCTCGTAACCCCAGATTTCACCATAGACCTTTCCTTCGTACCAGCTGTTGATTCCCTTGACGTTGGAATCGTACTTGTCGATTATTGTCTTGGCATCGGAGAGTGTGAACATTCCATTGATTCCAAGTCCGTTGTCGAAGCGGTGGTTGTAGTCGATGGCGATTTCGAATCCCTTGCTGATGAGACAGCCGAGGTTCGCCTTAGGCGCGCCTGTTCCGAAAGTGGCCGGAACGCTGGCTCCAGGAACAATCATGTTCTCGGTCTTCCTGTTGTACCAGTCGAATGTGATTCCGAGGTCACTGTTGAAGAAGCGGGCGTCAAATCCGAAGTCAAGAGTGGTGATGTCCTGCCAAGTAATTGAAGCGGACACAGTTGACGGCGTGCTGGCATAGGATGACTTGTCTCCGTTAGGAAGGAGCCAGCTTTGTGTGCCGGTAGAGATGGTCGGAACGTAAAGGTCGTTAGGAACGGTCTGGTCACCGATTGTACCCCACGATCCACGCAGCTTGAGGGATGTCAAAGCTGGTTTGGCCCACTCCATGAACACCTCGTCGCCCAATCTCCAACCTGCCGAGAATGAAGGGAACCATCTCCATTTGAGGTTGGTAGGGAACTTGGATGTTCCATCGTAACGAAGGTTGGCCTCCAGGAGGTACCTCTCCTTGAAACTATAGTTCACTCTTCCGAAGAAACCGAGCTGGGACTCCCATGCCCTGTCGCCTCCTACCTCCTGGGTTCCGGTGGCAAAGTTGAACTGTGGATTCGTGATGTCCATGTTATTGGTTCTCTTGGACCAGCTTGATTCCATGTCATAGGTGACGCGGTTCATACCGAGAAGGAACTTGAAGTCGTGGCTGTCTCCGAGTACGAGATGGTAGTCTGTCGTTATGTCAAGAGAAGTCCTTCTGGAGTTGCTGGTGTTGCGGCGGATGAAGTCCATTCCGGATCCGGCAGCGGTGTACTCCACGTTCTGCAGCATGTATGCCGGCATAGCGCCATCAGCGCTGGCGTCAACTACATCACCGTTACCATTCTTGTAGACACGGTTGCCATTGGCGTCGAGGTATGGAACAGCGGCGGCCCAAGTCTCTCCTCCTGAGAATCTTGTTCCAGGAAGATTGACGATTGACTCGTTGTTGGCGTAGGTATAGTCGAGGTTGACATGCCAATCCTTTGTCAGGTTGAGCGTGGTTCCGACATTGGCGCTGGTGTAGTTGTTGATGTTCTCGGCGGTGTTGGCGTTGCGCATCTCGAGTTCAGGGCTTCTGACCTCGTTGCCAAACTCATCATAGCCGAAAGGCATGTTAGGTCCCCATCTGTACATGTAGTACCATGGGTCGATGCTTCCGGCGAATGTGTTGGCATAGCGCTTCATCCTCTTTGAATACATCAATCCTGTGCGTACGGTAAGCCACTTGCTGACATCGGTGCTGACCTTTGCCGAGGCGTTCCATCTTCTGAAGTCATCATGCTTCGCGACTTTGCTCATACCGTTCTGGTCAAGGTAGCCGAGGCCGATGCTGAAACGAGTGCTTCCGGACTTGCCGTTGATGGAAAGAGAATGCTTGTTCGCAGGAGCCCACTCCCTCACCATGTAGTCATAAGGATCAAAGGTACGAAGACCGATTTTCCTGTTGTTGGCGTCAACATACCAGTCACGTCCGTAGACCCAAGGATCGTTTGTCCCTAACTTGCCGCCATAGTTCTGATCCCATTTGCGGGCTGCGTCGATGGACTCGCTTGTCATCTGGACAAAGGCTCCGATCACGTTGCCACCTGCGCGTTCCGCTGCGGCAAGGCTGTACTCCAGGCCGTTAAGTCCGGCCATCTTGTACTGTTTCGCTATGTTCTGGAATGAAACGCTTCCTTGGTAAGACACGTTCACCGCGTCGTCTACCGTACCTTTCTTGGTCGTGATGAGAATCACACCGAACGCGGCCTTGGCACCGTAGATTGATGACGAGGCGGCATCCTTGAGGACGGAAATGCTCTCGATGTCTTCCGGGTTGACAAGTGAGAGGGATGGTATCTCGACATTGTCGAGCAGGATAAGAGGAGACGCTCCGCCGCTTGTTGATCCAAGAAGTCCACGGATGTTGATGGTAGGGTCGGTACCTACCTCACCGGTCGGAACAGTGATTGTCAATCCTGGGGTGGATCCCTGAAGTCCTCGTCCCACGTCAGCGATCGGACGACCTTCGAGGGTCTTGCCGACATCCACCGTTGACACGGCTCCCGTGAGGTTGGCCTTCTTCTGTGTGCCGTAGCCGACGACTACGACGTCGCTCAGCATCATGGCGTCTTCCTTGAGGACTACCTTCATGCCGTTGCGGGCGGTTGTGGTGACTGTGGTGTAGCCGAGGCAGCCGATTTCTACCTTTGTGCCTTCGGCCACATTGAGTGAGAATGTTCCGTCAATCTGGGTGACGGTTCCCGTGGTTGAGCCAGGAACCATCACGCTGGCTCCCGGGATCGGGTTGCCGTTGACATCGACGATCGTTCCCTTGACTAGCTGCTGCTGAGCTGCTGCCTCGGGCAGTAAACCAGACTCGGAGGCGGCTGCCGTGGCGCTGAATGACAGCGTGCCGGCGAGCAGCATCATGAGAATGGCGTTTACCTTGTAAGTGCGATTCTTTTTCATTTACTAAAAGGTTTTGTATTAACTTATGGTTGTTAATGTGCCCGTTTAACAAATTAATAAGTAAAAAAACATCTTGACTCGAGATTTTTTTCGTGCATGAATCAATGTTGTAAATTTAACGTTTTTTGGTGGAAAAGCAAAAAAAACGGGTACTTTTTCAGGTCGGGCATGATTGCAGAACGTTTGCGGTGGTGGTTCACGAGGCGAATGCCCATGACAATGTCGGTGCGGATGGCGTTATTGACAAGATGAAGGGCTGCTTCCCCCGATTGAAAAAGATGCTGGCGGACGGCGGATACAAAGGACGGAAATTGGCCGATACCGTACGCCAAAAGCTCGGTGCGGAGTTTACCGTTGTTCTCCGTCCGGACGAGTCTCCGAAGAAATTCTCCGTGCTGCCACTCCGGAGCGCTCTTTCTCCTGGTTGGAAAACTTTCGAAGAATTGCCATTGATCACGAGTTCTATTCCGATACGGGCGAGGCGAAGGTTCAGCTCGCCTTCTGCCGACTCATGTATAACAAATTATGCGACTGAAATTTAAACAGCTTCTTACTTAGGCACGCTCTGTCTGTCCTTTCCTTTGCATTGAAGCTATATGCTTTATAACAGTTATCCTCCCCATAAGGTGTCGTGATTTGCAATCTATTATAAGTTAATAGATTAGGTGTTTGTCTTTAGCGTGATTCGACTAAAGGTAAGTGCGATATCGCCTGATTATCAATTGTTTATCAATCACGCGCCTAAGCACACACTTTGCCGCCGCAACTGTCTCCTCTTTTGAGGCTACATTCTCATTCTATCCGCTTCCATTTGAAAAACATATTACCTTTTCACAAAATTACGTTTATTAGACGAATACCGAGGAACTCATCATTCCCAAATTCATGGGATTGACAGAATTTACGACATGACCGTCAGTGGCCGAGTTCAATTACAAATGATTTGGAACGGTTAGTCACGTGAGCGCCATGTACATATAGGCGTTGCAAATGAATCTGGCAGCAGGGTGAATTGCTCTGCTGTTTTGATTTTTTGGTGCCCTGTACAAACCCTATGCAAACCACAGGCACGCAAGAATGGCTCTGGAAATGCTGGGAGGCCATAGTGTGTGACTGACCCCCATGTTCAGAGAGAGGGTCAGCCACAGTGATAGTGGATTGAATACCGTTGGTGGCGTTTTATCGTGTCCGTGGTTTGTAAATGATTGGCATTCTTTGCGGATAATGCCCTTAGAAGCTGTTTTGAATTGTTTGAGGAACATGAAAATATAAGTTGCTTCAGATTAAGAGAAGATTTTCGAGGATAGATCTTTTTTCGAAGAAGGAGTGTGCCGGTGGCACATGACTGATGAGAAAAGAGATATCGACCGAAAAGATTCCTTAAGAAGATGCAGCTTATTTATTTTGAAGGTTACTGAAATGTTCTTTGAGGTGAAAATCTTCAGACAAACAAATCAGAACAGCTTCTTATCCATGAATGGGGCGATGTTGCGCGCGGAGGAGTTCCCTGCGTCTGGCGTCCAGCGCGGGAAGTTCCGATTCCGGCATGGCGAACCTGACGAATCTGGACCAGAGATAGTCCACGGCCTGGTCGGACGGGTGGATCATGTCGGCGGCATAGAAACGGTAGTCCCGCAGCTCATCAAGCACGATCTCGTAGGCTGGAAAATATTCACAACGCTCCGGGAACTTCGCCAGAACCTCGTCTAAAGCAAGCAGGAGTGTGCTTTTGCTGATCTGGTTGCCATGCGCCCCGTCCTTGAAGTGGCGGATGGGAGAGACGGTGAACATGAATTCCTTCTCCGGATGCCGCGCGATCATATTCATGAGCAATGTCGCTGTCTCGCGGACTGAGAGGCGTCTGCGGGCGAACTCCTTCGCGTCGATTTTCAGGCAGTTGGAAACGGTCTCACCGGAGCGGAGATATTCATAGATCCATGCCGTGCCGAGGGTTATGATGACTTTGGAGGCTGCTTTCCACCGGAGCGAGGCTTCCTTCAAAGATGCATTGGCGACTTGCAGGAACTCGTCCTCGGTGCGGCGGGCGAAGGATGTGTGGTGGCTGAACGAGCAGACGAGGCCGGCACCGGCGCCCATCTGGACGCACTCATCTTTGGAGAAAGGGATTCCGGATGTCAGGCGGGCGACGGAGTTACAAACGGAGACGGGATTATAAAGTGTTCCGAACGGGTTGAGGCAGACGTCGAAACCGAGGTCAACCATCTTCTGTCCCATGTTGTCGGCGAAGCAGCTGCCGAGAATGACAATCTTGTCATTCAGGGAGACGCCTACCTTGCTTCGGCCCGTTTCGACGGGAGTCTGTAGCTTGAGTTCTTCCATACGGGTGCGAAATTACAAAATAATCAGTAATTTTGCATAAACTGCCTCGGAGGCGGGATTTTTCCTTCCGGGCTTATGAATATGAGAAAGAGCGTAATTGTAATAACACTTCTTCTGGCGTCGGCCTTCGCCGGTCGTGCCCAACAAAAGGCTACCTTTACCTACGGTGCTGATTTTCAGTACTATTTTGACAATCGGGAATATGATGGCGCTGGCAACAAGTTCGAGACATCCGGCACGGTTCACGCCGCCAGGCTGACTCCCACGGTCGGTGTCAAGGTGGCGGGCGGCCGCTTCACCCATCAGCTTACGCTCGGAATCGATGTGATGAAGAATATGGGTGAGGCCCCCGTGTCCGAAAGCGACAAGGATCTTCAGAACATAGGACTTTTCCGGGAGATGACATTCTGGTACGGCCTTGAAAGCCGGCGCAGAAGCGGAAAATTCAATCTCTTGGCGGGAATATTCCCGCGCGGGAACTCCGTTTTCGGCTCGGGTTATCAGGGCTGGGCGGAGGATCCTGTGAAGGCCGATCAGGTTCCGTCCCTGTTCATCTCCGATGTCAACCAGTTTTATGACAACAACATAGAAGGATTACTCCTGAAGTACGAGACCCGGAAAGGCTATTGCGAGGCCGGTTTGGACTGGATGGGAATGATCGGGCACGGACGGCGTGAGCGCTTCCAGATATTCACATACGGCAATTACGCCCTTGCCGGTGATTTCCTGCGCGCCGGGTGGACGGCGACTATGTACCACTTCGCCAACACGCTTGAATATCGGGGCGTGGTGGATAATATTCTTGTCTCGCCTTTCGTGTCGCTGACCGCCGGGAGACGCGACTTCCGTTGGAACTCCAAGCTCAGCTATATTCAAGGAATACATCAGGACAGGATCAACGAGACGGGGCTTGAGCCTGCGTTCGGCGGGCTGCTGACGTTGAACCTCGCGTACAAGAAACTGGGCGTTCAGAATGATTCCTACTATGGCACGGGCCAGATGCCTTACTACTTCACCATTGACGGAGGAGGGAATATGCTCGGACAGGATTTGTACGCCGGAAGTCCGTTCTACCGCGTCTGTGACTATGGCGGGAACTGGAAGCATTCCGGGTTTTATGACCGTGCCGAGATCTACTGGCAGCCGTATATCGCTGATTTCGTGCGTCTGAGGCTTTCCGCCGTGTTCCATTTCACAGGTGATGGATTCCAGGGCAGCCAGCAGAAGCTGAGTGTCCTGTTCGATCTCGGGCGTGCCTTGAACTCCAGGAAAACGGCTAAGGCTTCGGGAGGCTCACGCAGGCAAAGGAATTTTGAAATATATTTATGAAATATATTTATAAGGTATGAAAGTAATATTCAAGTCTATCATTGTCGCCGCTTCCGCCGGATTTCTGTTGGCCGGATGCGGTTCGGGTCCCAAGGACGGGGAATATGTCATCCAGCTTCTTACCACGAATGACGTGCACGGAACCTATTTCGATTCCACCTATGTCGGGAACGGGGTGAAGAAGTCCCTTTTAGCCGTCAAGCCGATAGTGGACAGCGTCCGTGCGGCGGCCGGTGCGGACAAAGTTGTCTTCATCGATGCGGGGGACTGCCTTCAGGGAGACAACGCCGCGTACTATTTCAACTATGTGGACACACTCTCTCCTCATGTCTATCCACGCCTTGCCGCCTACATGGGCTACGATGCCGTCACGGTGGGCAACCATGACATCGAGACCGGTCACAAGGTCTATGACCGCATCGCTCGGGACCTTGAGTCGCACGGAATCCCGTTTCTGGCTGGAAACGCTATCCGCACTGACAACGGGGAACCGTATTTTCCTTTGTACAAGATCTACAAGAAGGGCGGACTGAAGGTCGCCGTACTGGGTTTCACAAACGCCAACATGAAGAACTGGCTGTCGGAGAAACTCTGGAGCGGAATGACGTTCGAGAGCCTTGTTCCTCTGGTGCAGGAGGATGTGGACAAGGTGAGGGCCAAGGAGAAGCCTGATGTGGTGGTCGTGTCCGTGCATTCGGGAACAGGACCCGGAGACGGCTCGATGCTGGAAGGACAGGGAATGGATCTGTACAAGAGTCTGCGTGGAGTGGATTTCGTGGTCTGCTCGCACGACCACAGGCCGTTCGTGACCTGTTGTGACAGCATCGGACTCATAAATTCCGGAAGCCATTGCCGCTTTGTGGGACACGGAACGGTGAATGTCACCGTTAAGGACGGCAAGGTCGTTTCCAAGACCCATTCCACGGAACTCATTCCGGTTGATCCCCACAGGATTGACACTCAGATGGAAAGGGACTTTTACGAGGACTATCAGGCCGTGCAGGTCTTCACCACCCAGGAGGTCGGTGAGTTGAAGGTTGATATGCGTACCCGTGACGCGTACAAGGGAATGTGTGATTATGTGAACCTTGTCCACACGCTTTGCCTTGGCTGCGCTCCGGCGCGGATCTCGATCGCGGCTCCATTGACCTATGACGGATTCGTCAAGGGTGGGACTTTGATTTACAAGGACTTGTTTACAATTTATCCGTTTGAAAACCAGCTCTATGTGATCACGATGACCGGAAAGGAGATCAAGGACTATCTGGAGGCCTCCTACAACCGTTGGATCGTCACTGCCACGAAACCGACCGACCACGTGCTGAACATAGTCCAGAAGGACGACCCGCGCACGGGCCAGAAGGGTTGGTCGTTCATCGAGCGCGCCTACAACTTCGACTCCGCCGCCGGAATCGACTACACCGTTGATGTCACAAAGCCTTTCGGCTCAAGGATCGTGATCACCTCTATGGCCGATGGAAAGCCGTTCAGTATGGACGAGACCTACAACGTAGCGATGACTTCCTACCGCGCCAGCGGTGGCGGCGGACTCCTCGCCGAGGTCGGAATCGACACGGACAAGATCGCCGAAAGGACCGTTGAATATTACCCGGAGATCCGCGAGATTCTCTATGAATATCTCAAAAAGAACCGTGTGATTGACCCGGCCGTCATCGGTGACCCTGCCAAGATCGGCCACTGGTCTTTCGTGCCGGAGAACATCGCAGGTCCGGCGATCGAGCGGGATATCAACCTCATATTCAAGAAATAACACTAAAATATTCAGATAATGATCAAACGAATTTTAACAGCATTCGCGGCACTCGCCGCCACTCTGACAGTCTCCGCCGCCGAATATGACGGGAAATGGATCGGCTGCGACTATGAGGGTGATGTCCTGAAAGGCAGCACCGTGCTCCCTGCCCGCTACCTTCGCAAGGAAGTGACACTTGACGGCAAGGTGAAGGAGGCGACCCTCCGCATCAGCGGCCTCGGAGTCTATGACACTTGGATCAACGGGGAATATATCACCCGTGACCAGGAACTTTCCCCGACCGTGTCGGAGTACAGGATAAGGGTATATTTCAATGAGTTCGATGTCCGTAAGGCTCTCAAGAAAGGTCAGAACGCTCTTGCCGTAAGTCTTGGCTGCGGCCGTTATACCACGATGAGGGAGCCAGGTATGAAAGGCTTCGGGGTACCGAGGCTTTGGTACCGGTTGGACATTGTTTACACGGATGGCCGCACGGCGACCGTTGTCAGCGACGAGAGCTGGAAGATCACATGCGAGGGACCGATCAGAGCCAACAACGAGTTCGACGGTGAGACTTACGATGCCCGTAAGGAATTGACCGGATGGACAAAGGTCGGTTACGATGATTCCGCTTGGGCGAAGGCCTCATTGATGGACGCTCCGGGCGGCAAACTGGTTCTCCAGCCTAACCCTAACATCGCTGTTCAGGACATCGTGAAGCCGGTCTCCATCACCAAGACCGATCACGGTTACATCCTTGATATGGGACAGAATATGGTCGGCCGCCTTCAGATCAAGGCCCGAGGACTGCAAAGAGGCGACACCCTCACGATGAAGTTCGCTGAACTTCTCAATCCTGACGGCACTCTCTACCTTGCCAATCTCCGTACCGCAAAGGTCCTCGACACCTACATCGCCAAGGACGGCAAGCCGATCGTCTGGCATCCTGAATATGTTTACCACGGTTTCCGTTACGTTGAGATAAAAGGCTTTAAGAACGAGCCGAAACTCGGCGATTTCGAGGGGCAGGTGATGTACGACAAGATGGCCGTCACGGGACATTTCGAGACCTCCAACCCTGTCATCAACCAGATCTATCACAATGCTTTCTGGGGAATCAGGGGCAATTATCGCGGAATGCCTACCGACTGTCCGCAGAGGGACGAGAGGCTTGGCTGGCTCGGCGACCGCACGATGGGTTGCTACGGCGAATCCTACATATTCAACAACCACGCCCTTTACTCCAAGTGGCTGACTGACATCCATGACGGGCAGAACGAGGCCGGCAGCATCTCGGACGTCTGCCCTCGCTACTGGACCCTCTATCAGGACAATTTCACCTGGCCTGGAGCGTTCTTCACTGGCGCGGATATGGTCTATCGCCGATTCGGGGACGACCAGTCCATCAAGGACCATTATGGTGCTATGAAGAAGTGGCTTGGATATATGAGGTCGAAGTACCTGAAGGATGGCGTGATGATCAAGGACACCTACGGGGACTGGTGTATGCCGCCTGAATCTCTGGAACTTATTCATTCACAGGATCCTGCGAGAAAGACAGCCTCGCCTCTGATATCCACTCCATTCTACTTTTTCCTCTTGAACAAGATGATAGAGTTCGCTCCGATCGCCGGTCATCCGGAGGATGTGAAGATATTCAATGAATATGCCGCCGCGGCCCGTGAGGCGTTCAACGCGAAGTATTTCAACGCTAAGGAAGGCTTCTACGGCAACAACACGGTGACGGCCAACCTGCTTCCGCTTTATTTCGGAATGGTTCCTGACGGGCGTGAGGGTGACGTGTTCGAGCACATCGTGCACAAGACCGAGGTGGACTGCGACGGGCATGTGAGCTGCGGGGTTGTCGGCATGATGGTTCTGATGCGCACTCTCACCGAGTTCGGCAGACCTGACCTTGCCCTTAAGATCGCCACGAACGAGACCTATCCAAGTTGGGGTTACATGGCGAAAAACGGTGCCACGACAATCTGGGAGCTTTGGAACGGCAACACCGCCGATCCTGCGATGAACTCCGGCAACCACGTGATGCTTCTCGGCGACCTCGTGACCTGGTATTATGAATATCTTGGCGGCATACGTCCTGCCGAGCCAGGCTACAAGTCAATCGAGCTGAAGCCTTACCCAATCGAAGGCCTTGACTGGGTGAACTGCTCTTATGATTCGCCTTACGGAAAGATTGTAAGCAACTGGAAGCGCACCGGCGACAAGTTCGAGTGGACCGTCGAGATCCCCGCCGGCACCACCGCCACCGCCCTCGTCCCCGGTTCCGACAGTTCCCGCGAGACCAAACTCCTCGCCCCCGGCAAACACCGCTTCGTGACCGAGCTGTAATTCCCGGTCGCTGAACCTGTCGAAGCGACATAGGTGCTGAGCGACATCGAAAAAAAGGCAAATGGCGGATTTTGCACGTTACCAAAATCCACCATTTGATTTTTTCGCTGTCGTTCGCTAAGTTTCACTGGCGTGAGCGAAAAAATAAAATCCCAAATTTTGATAACGTGCAAAATTTTGGATTTTCCTTTTTTTCGCGTTCGCCCCAAACTTAGAAGCTGTTTTGAATTGTTTGTTTGAAGGTTTGAGAGTGAAAAACTTCAGTTTCGACCGCTTCTTCCAAGGAAGATAGCGGTGCTATCTGACTGAAGAAGCGGGAAGAAAATGAAGATTTTTCACCTCAAAGAACATTTCAAACAATTCAAAACAGCTTCTTACTCCCCTAAACAAGAATCCATCAGATCTGCTATCTGTTTGCGGTCAAGATTCTGCCCGATGAAGACAATCTTGATCATACGGTCGCCATAGACCGGATCCCAATCCTTACGCAGATTCTTGTCCCTGCGCATCATCTCCTGAAGCTGATCCTCCGGCATCGTGGCGAACCACAGACCGGCGTCCTTGATGGATTTCTGCACTCCGGACTGCTCGAAGAGGTAGCACTTGTCCTTCTCGTCCGCAAAATAGCACAGACCCTTGGCCCGGATCACGTTCTTCGGCCACTTTTTGGAGACGAGCCAGTCGAACTTGTTGATGTCCAACGGCTGACGGCGATAATAGACAAAGGTCCCGATGTTATATTCCTCGACTTCGCCACCCTCGTGATCGTGATGATGGTGATGCTCGTGCCCCTCGTGGTGATGCTCGTGGTCGTGTTCCTCGTGATGATGGTCATGTTCATGCCCGTCATGATCCTCATCGTGGTCATCGTCATCATGATCAGCTTCGTTGCCCTCTCCTTCGATGGCGTTGATCCAAGCCGCCGAAGTAGCCGTCTTATCGAAATCGAACATCCTGGTGTTCAGAAGTTTGTCAAGATCGATGTCTCCATAGTCGCACTCGAAGATCGTCACTTTCGGATTCAGAGCCTTCACTATGCTGCGGACCCTGCCAAGCTCCTCGGGCTTCACCTCGGACGCCTTGTTCAGAAGCACGATGTTGCAGAACTCGATCTGTTGGATCACAAGATTCTCAAGGTCATCCTCCTCCAGATTGTCCTTCTTGAGAGCGTCCCCGCAGGCGAACTCACTCTGCATCCTCAGAGCGTCCACAACGGTGACTATGCAATCGAGTTTCGGAATATTCGATTGGGCATATTCAGGAACAAGCTTAGGGAAGGAGCAGATGGTCTGTGCGATAGGGGCGGGCTCGCATATTCCACTCGCCTCGATGACGATGTAGTCGAACTTGCCGGAGCGGCAGAGGTCGTTCAGCTGGGCGACAAGGTCCATTTTCAGCGTGCAGCAGATGCAGCCGTTCTGGAGAGGGACAAGGCTGTCGTCCGTGGTGCCGACAACGCCGCCTTTCTGGATGAGGTCCGCGTCGATGTTCACCTCGCCTATGTCATTGACGATGACGGCGAACTTGATGCCTTTCTTGTTGGAGAGTATTCTGTTGACCAGAGTTGTCTTGCCGCTCCCGAGGTATCCCGTCAGAAGCAGCACCGGTATTTCCCTGTTTTCCACTGTTATTGTCATGGTAATGCTGTTGTTGTCATATTGTCGCAAAATTATAATATTTACTTTGGTTTAGCAAATCGGACGCTGGCTGATGAGCAGGTCTGCTTCGTGAGTGTGTTGGCGGTTCTTGCGCACGAGGCGTGGCTTGGGGAATGCTTCGTGAGTGTGGTGGCGGTTCTTGCGCACGAGGCGTGGCTTGGGGAATGACGACGTGCGTGTGGTGGCGGTTCTTGCGCACGAGGCGGTGCTTGGGGAATGCTTCGTGCGTGTGGTGGCGGTTCTTGCGCACGAGGCGGTGCTTGGGGAATGCTTCGTGAGTGTGGTGGCGGTTCTTGCGCACGAGGCGATGCTTGGGGAATGCTTCGTGAGTGTGGTGACGGTTCTTGCGCACGAGGCGGTGCTTGGGGAATGCTTCGTGAGTGTGTTGGCGGTTCTTGCGCACGAGGCGTGGCTTTGGGGAATGACGACGTGCGTGATGAGGCCGCTATGGCGCGCGATAAACAAGAGAATGAATTTTCCTTGGAATTTAATAGGTGATGCCAGTTGAAGTTCTTGTGCAAATGAAGATATTTTACTAAATTTGCGCTCATGCAGGTAAAAACAGTCCTGAGGTATGCTTGAAGGTATAAAGACAGATATCGAAAAGTTGATCGCGCTGTACGAAGCGGAAAGGTCTGAGCGTGAAAGGCTCCAGGCTGAGTTGGTGCGGTGCGGGGCTGAGAATGAGTCCTGTAGGAAGCGGATTGAGGATTTGGAACAACAGGTGAACAACCTTCATCTGTCCGAAGCTTTCGGAGTGGGCGGAGACAGTTCCGCCGCCAAGGAAAAGATAGAGAGACTTATCAAGGAGATTGACAAGTGCATCGCCTTGCTTGAGAATTAGGAATGGGACAGAACATCAAGATAAAGATCGCGGGCAATGAATATCCCCTCGTCGCCTCCTCTCCTGAGATGGAGCGGATGATGAGGCTTGCGGCGGACGCCATCAACCAGAAACTGGCGGCTTACGACGCGAAGTACCCGAACAAGACCCTTTCCGACAAACTTTCCTTTGTGGCTCTGAACGAGGCGGTCGGAAGGTTGGCCTACCAGAAGAGAGTCGCCGACGCTGATGCCGAGGCGAAAAAACTTCAGGAGGATGTTGAGTCCTACATCAAGAATATTGAAAAAGACGGCCGTTAGTCCCACGTGCTCAAATCAACAAGTTCCACGGAACCGAGTTTGCTCGAGCCGGCCATGACGGACCAAGGTTACCTTCGGGGATTGCGCCTGTGTGCGTGACGATGGATTTCTGAACCGGTGCGGATCTCAAATCTTATTCATTAAGATTTCTGACAAGCGGCTAACGGCTTTTTTTAATGTTTCTCAGACGATCGATCAGTTTCCGTTCCGGACTGTCGGTCGTTTTTTTTGCGCCGGACTGTTACGGATGACGCTGTGGATGGACAGGGGAGGACTGCCACGGTGACATATAAGGGAATATTAGAACATTTAAAATATTTATTGATATTATGTTGCAATTTTTTATAGGAGTCCTGATCGGCGCTGTAATCGCGCTGGCGGCTTACATAATCATTCAGAGAATAGTTCTGAAAGGGCAGAAGAACGAGATCATCGCCAAGGCCGAGATCGAAGCCGAGGGGATAAAGAAGGACAAGATCCATCAGGCCAGGGAGAAGTTCCTCCAGCTCAAGAGCGAGCACGAGCAGTACATCAACGAGAAGAACAGCCAGCTCAAGGACGCCGAGAACAGGATCAAGCAGAAGGAGAACTCTCTGAACCAGCAGAATTCCGAGCTTCAGAGGAAGATGCGTGACGCTGACAACGCCAAGGCGAGTTTCCAGGCCCAGCAGGAGACCCTGACCAAGAAGACTGAGGAATATGAAAGACTCAGCGCCCAGGCCAACAAGCAGCTTGAGACGATCGCCGGAATGAGCGCGCAGGACGCCAAGAACATTCTTATTGAGAATATGAAGGCTGAGGCGAGGACCGAGGCTCAGGCCTACATCAACGACACGATGGACGAGGCTCGCCTGAACGCTTCCAAGGAGGCCAAGAGAATCGTCATCAACACCATCCAGAGAACGGCCACCGAGACCGCCATCGAGAACGCCGTGACGACATTCCCGATCGAGAACGATGAGATCAAGGGAAGGATTATCGGTCGTGAGGGACGTAATATCCGTGCCCTTGAGGCTGCCACAGGTGTCGAGATCGTGGTTGACGACACACCTGACGCCATTCTTCTTTCCGCGTTCGATCCTGTCCGCAGGGAAGTTGCCAGACTCGCCCTGCACCAGCTTGTCGTTGACGGACGAATCCACCCGGCGCGTATCGAGGAAGTTGTGACCAAGGTTCAGAAACAACTTGAGGACGAGATACTTGAGACAGGTAAGAGAACCTGCATAGACCTTGGGATCCACGGACTGAACATCGAGCTCGTGAAACTGATCGGCCGAATGAAATACCGTTCATCCTACGGTCAGAACCTGCTCCAGCACTCCCGTGAGGTCGCCAACATCTGCGCCATCATGGCAGCCGAGCTCGGTCTGAATCCTAAGCTCGCCAAGAGGGCCGGTCTCCTGCACGACATCGGTAAGGTTTCCGAGGAGGAGCCGGAGCTTCCACACGCATTGCTTGGTATGAAACTGGCCGAGCAGTACAAGGAAAAGCCTGAGATCTGCAACGCCATCGGCGCGCACCACGAAGAGATCGAGATGACATCGATCATCTCTCCTATCGTAATGATCGGTGATGCGATTTCCGGTGCCCGTCCTGGAGCCCGTCGTGAGGTCATCGAGTCTTACATCAAGAGGCTCAAGGGAATGGAAGACCTTGCCGCCGCCTATCCGGGAGTCACAAAGAGCTACGCCATCCAGGCCGGCCGCGAGCTTCGCGTCATTGTTGGCGCCGAGGAGGTCAGCGATGACCAGGCCGGAAGACTCTCCGCTGACATCGCCCAGAAGATCCAGGAGGAGATGACTTATCCGGGACAGGTCAAGATCACTGTGATCAGAGAGACCCGTTCCGTAGCCTACGCTAAATAACATTCTGAATATAACGGCAAATGTTTTGACGCTATGACACATACTTTCAAAAAAGCTGTGGCGTTGGTGGCTGCACTCCTTATCGGGAGTGTGGCCTCTTTCGCGCAAGCCCCGGAGGCCACCGCCAAGTGGTCGGTTTCCAGCAAGGTGGTTTCAGAGAATGTCTATGAACTGACATTCAAGGCCAGCATTGTGGATGGATGGCACATCTACACTGTGGATCATGCCTACAATCCTATTTCCATCGAATTCGCCTCCGATCAAGGATATTCATTGGTCGGTGGTCTCAATCAGGTGACAAAACCGTCTGATTTCCAAGGAGAAAAAGTTTTCTTTGATTCTGTGACACTCACTCAAAGGGTCAAACTGACCGGCAGTGAGGCCACGGTCACAGGTGAAGTCTCATGGAGCGGATGCAACGACAGGTTCTGCGCGGCTCCGGAATCATGGGAATTCTCCGTTCCGCTTGCTGCGGCTGTACCTGCGGCGAGTGCGTCTTCGGATGACGTTACCATTGACACTAAGTCGGAAGAGGCCTCTTCATCGCTTGAGGCCGGTATCGCATCCGGTGATAATAGCGATAACGAAGGGTCTCTGTGGGCTTTGATCATCGAAGCCATCCTGTGGGGATTCGCCATGCTGATGACCCCATGTGTGTTCCCGATGGTGCCGATGACGGTGTCGTTCTTCATGAAACAGTCCTCGACCGCCGCTGAAGGCCGCTTCAAGGCTTTCATCTACGGTCTCTTCATTGTCCTTTTGTACACTGTTCCGATCAGTGTGATCATCGGCCTGACATGGATAATCGGAGGGAATACGGTCACCGCCGACATATTCAACTGGCTTGCGACACACTGGCTGCCGAACCTGATATTCTTCATCGTGTTCATGATTTTCGCGGCATCCTTCTTCGGCGCCTTCGAGATAGAGCTGCCGTCCAGCCTTGCCAACAAGAGTGACGCGAAGTCCAGCGGCAAAGGACTCGGCGGCATATTCTTCATGGCTCTGACCCTTGTGCTGGTGTCATTCTCATGCACCGGTCCTATTGTCGGCACGGTGCTGATCAAATCAACTAAGGGAGAGTTCTGGACTCCGATGGTCACGATGCTCGCCTTCTCCGTCGCCTTCGCCTTGCCGTTCACGATCCTGGCGATGTTCCCGTCGCTGCTGAAAAAGATGAAAGGCAAGTCCGGCTCTTGGCTCAACAGTGTCAAGGTCGTGCTCGGCTTCATCGAGGTAGCGCTTGGCTTCAAGTTCCTCAGCGTCGCTGACCAGACCTACCACTGGGGACTGCTTGACAGGGAAGTATATTTAGGAATATGGATCGTCACGTTCTCGCTTCTCGGATTTTACCTTCTTGGCAAGCTACGTTTCAAGAATGACGATCCTGTGGAGCATGTCTCTGTACCGAGGCTTGGCCTTGCGATCGCCGTCTTCACATTCGTGGTCTATATGATTCCGGGAATGTGGGGCGCTCCGCTGAAGGCTCTGTCCGGCTACCTTCCTCCGCTTGAGACTCAGGATTTTGTGGTTTACAATTATGCGGACACTCCGGTGGGAACGGTCACTTCGACAGGCTCAGTGACCATCGAAGCGACCGAAGAAACCAGCACATCGACAAGCTCAGTGACCGGTGTCTCCACCTACGGCCAGAAGTACGACCTCAAGATGCCGCTCGGTCTGACCGGCTACTTCACCCTGGAGGAAGGCCTCGCCGCCGCTAAGGCCCAGGGCAAACCCGTCTTCGTCGACATCACCGGCCACGGCTGCGTCAACTGCCGCGAGATGGAACAGCGCGTCTGGAGCGATCCGAGAGTCCTGAATATTCTCAGGAATGAATATGTCCTTGTGGCTCTTTATGTGGATGACAAGACCAAACTCGATGAGGCGGAATGGCTGACCACTCCGGATGGCAAGACCTTGAAGGAGATCGGTCGTGTGAACTCTTACATAGCCCGTACACGGTTCGGAGTAAACGCCCAGCCGAACTATGCCCTTCTTGACGCCGAAGGCAACCAGCTTGCCCCGGTCCGTGGCTATAATCTTTCCGTTGATGGTTTCATAGCCTTCCTCAACTCCGGCATGAAAAAATAGCCGTGGCACTTAATGTGCTGTAAATGAATATAAAGACCGAAGTCCTGATGCCGTTACCAGCGTCAGGACTTTGGTCTTTTAATTGATTATGAGCCGCTTATCCGCCACGTATATTCATTGGTTCAGAAAGATGTTCGCTTTCCGGACAAAATTCGTTATATTTGCGGCAATGCCATACCACTGGGCAGAGTGGAGCCGCAAAATATGATAACCCCAAAATAAAACGAGACTTATGGTCCAGACTTTAATAGCCAACTCAGGAATACAGTTTTTCTCCAGAGAGATACTTCTGGATGCGAACGACGGATTCAGACAGGTCTTTTACGAATGGTTTGATGAGGAACAGGTCGAGCAGGTTCTTGAGTATGCCTACGAGATCAGGGAGACTTGACAAGGATGATTTCGACAGGGATTACCAGAAAGTCCGGAAAGGGAAAGAGTATTTGGAGAAGAAATCATATTCAAACGCCGCTTTCCTGTCCAGGTACAATTCAATAAAGTACAACAACGCGGCTAATGACTTAGACCCAAGATTCTGATGAGAAATATAGTTTTCAGCCTTATACTTGGTGTGGCGGCCGTATGTGGTCCGGTTCCATGCCATGCCCGCGTTTCCGGTTCGGGAATCGTTCTGATCCAGGACGTTGGTTCCGCCATACGTCAGGCGGAGGCCCGCTACAACAGCGGCAATGTGACCGGCGCCGCGGATCTTGCCAGGAAGATTCTGGCCAAGTACCCTGCAAACACCGATGCGAAAGCGATTCTGGACAAATGTGTCGCGATGGAACGGAAGGATTACACCGATGCCGTCGCCAGCCAAAGCGTCGCCAGTCTCGATGCGTTCATGAAGAAATATCCGGATTCCGCGTTCCGGGAGGATGTGGCCGACAGGATCGATGATCTTCCTCTCTGGCTGAAAGCCAAAGGCCAGAATACGATAGATTCCTACAAGCGGTATCTCGCCGAGTCCGGGCACCGGATCTACAAACAGGAGGCCGATGACGCCATCGCCGACCTGTCAACCTCGCAGGCTTATTTCAACGCCCTCCGTGTCAACACCATCGAGGCGCTGAAGCAATTCCGCAAGGATTATCCCGCCAGTTCCTATGACAAGCGCGCCTCCAGCAAGATCGCCCGCCTGATGGCGGACAAGTTCACGTCTGAATCCTCCTACTCGGACAAAAGAATGGCCATGGAATATGCCGCTGATGACGAGACAATCAGGTATGTGAGCGACAAATACGCCACCGCCACCCGGAATAATGAAGCATATTCCTCGGTTTACAAGACATCGGCGTCACAAAGTAGGTCGTCAGATGCATCATCCCGCGGAAGTTATAGGTCCAGCCAATCTTGCATACGCTTTGGATTAACTTTGTCAGCGGATGTTGGATATTCTTATGACACTGGTTATGAGGCATATCCTTTCTCAATAGCTGCAGGTGGGATGATAAGGTTCGGAGACCAGAGACATCCGTTGAATCTTATTATCGGAGCCAAGGCTCTGATGGCCTACACAAAAATAAGATATGATGATTCTTCCTATGGCTCAAAGGAAAGCCTGACCGTAAATGAGATGGTGATTCCGGTGGATTTGAACTGGAATGTCATCACTTCCGAATATACGTCAATGTATGTTGGTGTTGGCTGCCAATATGGTTTTCAGACATCACGTGCCATTAAAGCGTCATACGGTTTCGCATGGGCCAAAGGTGACTGGCACTGTTACTATATTCATTATATTAAAGGTATGTTCAAAGGATTCGATAAAATCTTTCCATTCCTTGGCATGAGCTACACTTATTATTTCTAGTCCGCCATTCATTCAGGGAACGTTTGAAATTCTATGACATGGACATATTGAGGGATTTCATAAAGTACGCCAGTGACTCTTCCATGCGTGAGCGGGAGCGTACCATGTTTCCGGCCGAATCTTTCGTCTCCGGCGGGAAGACCGGCGTTGTGGTCTGGAATATTTCCGAGGACACTCCTTTGGAATTCAAGGTTTCTGTCCCGGCCAGGAAGTTGGTTTTGGCTCAATCGCCGGAAGACACCTCTCTGTCATCCACGTCTGACGGACATGTTCTGGCACCTCAAAGCATCGCCCTCCTTGTGTTTGAATAGTCTTATTTTGAAAATTATCTGAAAAACGAAGAAGCCGACCGATGAAATGGCCGGCTTCTCTATTTAGAGTCTTTTTATTACCTCTTTGAGGTGACGTCAGCCTCGTACTTCTCGACGGAAGCGATGAAGTCCTGGCCTACAGGAACACCGTTCTTGAGGTTGAAGTAGTCGTAAACGGCTCCGAACGGAAGTGACTTGGCCTCTTCCAGAAGGGCGAGACGCTGGAAGTACTTGCCGTTGTCCTCGTACTTGCGGAGGGTCTCAAGCGGCTCAAGGAAGGCCTGAAGCATACACTTCTGGGTCGAGCGGGTGCCGATGATGTAGGCTCCGATGCGGTTGATCGATGCGTCGAAGTAGTCAAGACCGATGTGTGTGCGGTCGAGGGCACCTGCGCGGACAACCTCCTTGAACAGGTCGAGGGTCTGGTCGTTCATCGTGACAACGTGGTCGGAATCCCAACGTACAGGACGGCTGGTGTGGAGCATCAGCTCAGGCACGAAGAGAAGGAGGGAAGCGACCATATCGCTGATGTTCTCGGTCTGCTCGTAGTGGCCTGTGTCAAGGGTGTACATAAGCTTGCGGGTCGAGCAGTAGCCGGTCACGAAGTCGTGTGAGCCGACGGTGTAGCTCTCAAGGCCGATTCCGAAGAGCTTAGCCTCAAGGCAGGTCTTCATTCCCGGCAGATCCTCGGCGAGAATCTCGTCCAGGGACTGCGCCATAATCTCACGGTAGCGGAGACGCTCCACGGTCTGGTCCTTCGATCCGTCGTGAACCCAGATGTTCATGATACAAGGGTCGCCCTGGAACTTGCCCATCGCGTCGGCCACCCTGCGGCAACGCTTTGTGTGCTCGATCCAGAAGTCACGGATGGACTTGTCCGGGTTGGCGAGTGAGAGGTCACCGCTCTTAGGATGCGAGAAGGATGTGGAGTTGAAGTCGAGCTTCATCCCGTTCTCCTTACCCCATTCCATCCAGCTCTGGAAGTGAGCCGGCTCAACCTCGTCACGGTCAATGTGCTTGCCCTGGAAATCACCGTAGATCTCGTGCAGGTTCAGACGCTGTGTTCCACCGAGGAGGCTCTTCACGAACTTGATGTCGCTGCGGAGCTCGTCGATGTTGCGGGCGCGGCCAGGGTAGTTGCCGGTCGCCTGGATTCCGCCTGTGAGGGCGGTGTCGTTCTCGAAGCCCATCACGTCGTCAGCCTGCCAGCACTGGAGGGAAATCGGGGTCTTCTCAAGAAGCTCTATCGCTTTGTCTGTGTCCACGCCGATGGCGGCGTAACGCTCTTTGGCCATCTCATAGGCCTTGGTTATCAGATTCTCGTTCATATTATTTTTAGTTTATGATTTGTTATATTCTCAAAATTGATTCCGGAACAGTCCGCTCTTTGTCGTTGAGGACTAACTCCTTGGCTCGTAGGTGATTGTCTGGATGGAGTTTCCGATGATGCGGCGCATATCCCAACGGTCTCCCACAAGGCCGGCCACCTTGGCCTGGAGCATAATGTTGCCGATCGCCGTGCCCTCCATCGGACCTGCGATGACAGGGATTCCGAGTGTGTCGGCCGTCAGCTGGCACATAAGTTTGTTGGCCGATCCGCCACCGATCACGTGGAGTTTCTCGATCTTGAATGACGCGAATCCCTGAAGCATCCCGATGACTTCCTTGTACCTCTTGGTGAGGCTGTGATAGATGCAGCTGATCATCTCGCCATCATTCTCCGGAACCCTCTGGCCTGACTCCTGAAGGGCCGCCTTGATCTCGGCGTACATATCCTTCGGAGCGGCGAAACGTGGATCGTCCGGGTTGATCGTAGACGGGAAGTCGATGGCCTCGCGGGCCATAGCCTCCATCTGGGCGTATGAATATTCCCGGCCTTCCGCCTCCCAGGTCTTGCGGCTCTGTTCCAGCAGCCACATTCCCGTGATATTCTTGAGGAATCTGGTCGTGCCTTCTATTCCACCCTCGTTCGTGAGGTTATATTCATAAGACTTTTCATCGATGATCGGGGTCTTGGACTCGATGCCCATCAGGCTCCAGGTGCCGCTGCTGAGGTAGGCGAAGTTCTCGCCGGAAGCAGGTACGGCGGCGATGGCTGAGGCTGTGTCGTGTCCGGCTACGGCGATCACAGGAACCGCCTCCATTCCGGTCTCCTCGCAAAGTTCCTTTTTGAGCACACCGACCTTAGTACCCGGCTGGGTGATGTCAAGCAGTAGGGAAGGGTTGATTCCGAGACGCTCAAGCAGGTCTCTCTGGAAGTCCCTTGTGCGAGGGTTGATGAGGCCCGATGTGGACGCGTCGGTATATTCGCAGACCATCTCTCCGGTCAGCATATACGCCAGCAGGTCAGGCATAAAGAGGATCTTGTCGGTCTGAGGCAGCCTTGAACCGGCTTCCTTGCTTTGCGCGTAGAGCTGGAAGATGGTGTTGAAGTTCATTATCTGGACCCCGGTGACGGAGTAGAGCTCCTCGCGGGGGATGATTTCAAAGACCTCCTCAGGGATTCCGTCGGTGTAAGGATCCCTGTAAGCCCTTGGCATTCCGATGATTCCGCCGTCCTTGCCGATGTGGCCGAAATCCACGCCCCAGGTGTCGATACCGATCGATTCGATCTTCACGCCCATTCCGGCGACCTTTTTCAGAGCCGCTTTGAAGTGGTCGAAGAGGGAATTGATGTCCCAGTAATATTTTCCGTCTATCTCCTTGACGGCGTTCGGGAATCTATAGACTTCCTCTGAGGTAAGCTTATCGTTTTCGACAGTTCCGATGATGGCTCTGCCGCTCGTGGCTCCGAGATCAAATGCTAGAAATTTCATAAATTACGTGGCTTTTTTGTACTTTACAA
>ERZ827088.87-NODE-87-length-123747-cov-15.856264_pt1 | contig 123747 bp, 94 predicted proteins | sample MGYA00519922_ERZ827088 | MGnify/ENA primary metagenome ERZ827088 (study PRJEB31778, sample SAMEA3449254) | human gut metagenome | biome: human gut; feature: human-associated habitat; material: faeces | place: United Kingdom | collected 2010/2012 ... | reverse complement strand
AGAGCACCTGACTCATAATCAGGGAGTCCTTGGTTCAAGCCCAAGTGGGACCACATAATTCAGTGAATCACTTACGAGTTTTTCGTGAGTGATTTTTTTGTTTATATCCATTCTCAAATCTATTAGACATGAAAAGACTGATCTTATCTTTCTGCACCGGGCTGGCTTGTTTCTCTTTGTCTGCCCAGTCTCCTGTTACTTATTCCAACCCGGTGATACCGGGCGATGTGGCCGATCCTACGATTATTCGGGCCGGCGATGTGTATTATGCAGCCGGTACATCTTCTGAATGGGCACCGTTTTATCCTTTGTTTCAATCGTATGATCTGGTAAATTGGCGGCAGGTGGGGCATTTGTTCGATGAACAGCCGGCTTGGACGAAATCGTCATTCTGGGCACCAGAGTTATTCTATTATCGGGGAACGTATTATGTGTATTATACGGCTCGTCGGAAATCGGATGGGGTTTCCTATATCGGTGTAGCCACTTCTGATACACCGTCCGGACCTTATACAGATCATGGAGTTGTTGTTGAATACGGAACAGAAGCCATTGATGCCTTTATCCTGGAGGATGAAGGGCAACTCTATATTTCTTGGAAGGCTTATGGATTGGACGATCGTCCGATCGAATTGCTGGGTTGCAAATTGTCTGCTGATGGATTAAGATTAGAAGGTGAGCCTTTTTCGTTGTTGAAAGATGAGGAAAGGCGAGGGATGGAAGGGCAACACTGGCTGAAACTGGGAGATTATTATTATCTGATCTATTCGGTGAATGGTTGCTGTGGTCCGAAAAGTGATTATGCGGTATCTGTAGCCCGTTCCAAATCATTACAGGGACCGTATGAGAAATACGAAGGAAATCCGATTTTACACGGTGGGGATGAGATTCAGTCATGCGGACATGGAACGGTAACCACAACACCCGATGGACGGATGTATTATCTTTGTCATGCCTATTTCCCGGGGGAAGATTTCTTCATGGGACGTCAGCCGATTCTGCAGGAGCTGGTATTGGGGGATGATGCCTGGTTGCATTTCAAGGGAGGAGAAACGGCTTCGAAGACACATCCACTGCCGTTGGCCGGACATGTGCAGCAACCGGTTCCCGACTTCTACGATGATTTTACTTCAGACCGCTTGCGTGTGGAATGGACTTGGAATTATCCGTTTGCCACACCTCGTATCCAGTTGTTTGGCGGCCGCCTGTCATTGAGCGGAGAACCGAAGGCCGGGGCTGAGGCCGGTACTGCCTTATGCTTGCGTCCGGTAGCAGCCGATTATACATTTGAGACTGTTGTCTTGAACCAGAATGATGCCCGTAAGGGAATAACCATGTATGGGGATAATCGGAATCTGCTGTCGTTGTTTTGTCGGAATAATCAACTGGAGCTTTGCTTGCGAAAGGAAGGAAAAGAGACTCCACTGGCAACTCCGGTAGTTCTTCCCATACCGGAAAGAGGTGAAAAGCCGGTTTATCTGCGTTTGCAGGTAAAGGCCGGTTGCCAATACGCTTTCTTTTACAGTCTGGACGGAAAGAGCTGGACACAGATTAAGCAGCAAGTCCAAAATGTTGATCTGGTGCAATGGGATCGGGTTGCCCGTCCCGGATTATATTATGAAGGGAAAACCGGAGAAGCTTTATTCGAATATGCTTTGATGCGTAATCAGCAGTAGAAAAGATTTACAGAAGGAATGAAAAACGATTCTCGTGAGTTTCCTGTTGGATTCTCAGGAGGATCGTTTTCGTTTCTCGTTGGATTTGAAATGACTTGGAATATCTTTCGTGTTAGCATTTTATTCCTGGAATAAGGCACGGGCGATAGTCAGATCGAATGGGGTCGTGATCTTTATGTTTTCCCGGTTCGATAAAACCATAGCTACCCGGAAACCGGCAGCTTCAACTACCGAGGCATCATCGGTAAAAGTATCCGTATAAGGTTGTTGATACGCATTTAGCAGCGTGTCAGATGTAAATACCTGAGGTGTATGAACGGCATAATACAGCGAACGATCTACTGGACAACTACTCCCGTCGGCCTGTTTCATCCGGAGTGAATCAATCATCGGCAGGGCAGGAACGACAGCACCCGTTTCTTCGGCTTTAGAGAAACAGGCAGAGATTACTTCCGGAGATACAAATGGACGGACACCGTCGTGTACAGCGATCAAGGCTTTTTCACCGGAAGCTTCTATTTCTTCCCGAATCGCATTCAGTCCGTTCTGTACGGAATGAAAACGGGTTTCTCCCCCATTGACAATCCGATGAGGAGCCTTGCATCCGATTTCCTTACAGAGCATCTTCCAATATGCTTGGTGATCAATGGGTAAAACAAGAATGATATTTATCTGATTGTCCCACTTCCAAAACTTTTCGACGGTATGCATAAGCACTGGTTTTCCTGCCATTGGAATGAACTGCTTGGGTAAATCTCCACCCATGCGCAGACCTTTTCCGCCGGCAACGATGATGACATATCTTTTCATGATTCCAGTTCCTCCAATACTTTCTTTACTTCTTCATCTACTTTATACAGTTTGTCTTTGCAGAGCTTAATCAGACGAGTAGCTTCTTTTACATTGTCCAATAAACAATCCACGTCTAAATCTCCCCGTTCGATATCTGCTACGATACGACGTAACTTGTCGATGGCTTCGTTGTATGATTCTGCTTTCTTTGCCATATGCCTGTAAATGTTATATAGTTTATTTCTTTTTCTTTATTTGCCGGATATCTGCTACGACTTCTCCATCCATAAAACGGGTAGTCAGCGGTTCGTTTTCCTGAATATCCTTGACTGTCTTGACGATCTTTCCATTTTGCAATGTCAAGTTATATCCCCGTTGAAGAATATAATCCGGAGAAGCCATACGGATGAATTGCTCTTTCAGCTCCAGAAAACGTATTTCATGCGTAAAACGACTGTCTGTTGCTACCCGTATGCGTTGTTTCATTTGTATCAGGCTCGATCCTTCCCGATTGACGGATTGCTGGATGATACCGGGTAATTGGGCTGTCAGGATATGTAGGGCTGATAAATTCTTTTCGAGTCGGTTCTTAACCAACATGGGAAAACGGGAGCCGATCTGTTGTAAGGTGTAAGATTCTTCTTTTAGCCAACCTCTGACTTCCTGTGTGAATCGTTCTTCCAAATCGTTTAATGTAGCGGCTTGCTGATCCAGACAATGAATCAGAAAAGCGGCTACTGCGGTTGGCGTTTTGAGTCGTGTATGTGCTACTAAGTCCACGATTGTATCATCCCGTTCGTGACCTATTCCGGTAATAATCGGTAGCGGAAACTGGGCACAATGAGCTGCCAGTAGATACGAGTCAAAACTGCTCAGATCAGAAGTCGCACCACCGCCACGGATGATGACCACAACATCAAAATATTCCCGGCAGGCATCAATGCGTTCGAGAGCAGCAATAACCGATTCTTCCGTTTTTTCTCCTTGCATCAGCGCGGGAAATAGTTTCGGATAAAAGGGATACCCCGCCTGATTATGCAATAGCTGATTCAGAAAATCCTCATATCCGGCAGCCGTAGGAGATGTAATAACGGCAATCCGGGTAGGAAAGTCCGGAAATGTAAGTTCTTTGTTAAGCGTGAAAACTCCGTCGGCTTGTAACTGACGGATAATCTCTTGTCGCTTACGGGCCATATCTCCGATCGTATAAGTCGGATCAATGTCAACCACATTCAGACTGAATCCATATAATTCGTGGAACTCAATGGTCACTTTTACCAATACCTTCAGTCCAGAAGTGAATGTCTGTCCGGTTTCCATCTCAAAATAAGGCTTCAGCATTCGGAATACCTTAGCCCAGATGGAACCGCGGGCTTTAGCCACCAGCTGATTGGTTTTCGGATTCTTCTCTATAAATTCCAGATAACAATGTCCTGAGGCTGCATTGACACGGACATCACTTGTCTCGGCCCGAACCCAGTACGTTTCCGGGAAAGTAGCTTCCAGTGTATCCCGAACAGCTCCGGTCAGTTCGGATAAGGTAAAGATCGTTTTATCATCTCCGTTTGTTTCCATTTTTTAACCCTGCTTTATAGGATTTGTATATATTGGGGATACCATATCCCAATTGATTATCCGGTTGTTTGGCTTGTGACGCATACTGCTTGATCAGTACCCGGATTTCAGCAGCATTCAGATGAGGAAGCGCTTGCCATAAACAAGCCCCCAGGCCGGCCAGAATAGGGGTGGCAAACGAAGTTCCGTTGGCTTGCCGGATGAAACCTCCAGGTTCAATAACAGAACAATTCGTTCCCATTGCTGCGACATCAGGTTTTATTCGGCCATCAGCCGTAGGACCTATGGAACTGAATCCGCTTCTTTCCCGTTTTTCTGTTACGGCTCCGACGGTCAGAATATCCGGTGTATCAGCCGGAACGGTAATCTTTTCCCATCGGGTATTACCTTCATTGCCGGCACTCGAAAAGACCAGCAATCCTTTTTCTGCAGCAATCTGTGCCGCTTGAGAAATAAATGCTGTCTTACCCGTCAGGTCATCGTGTGTATAATCAGTAGCAGGTTCATCAAAGTCAAAATAACCTAATGAGGAGGTAATGATATAGGCTCCGACACTGTCGGCATATTCTACGGCAGCAGCCCAGTAATCTTGTTCGATGGGTGATTCTCCGTGAGAATCTTCGCTCTTGATTAACCAATAAGTTGCTTCAGGAGCTGTGCCGATCATAATACCCGGTAAATTGGCTGCCAGGCAAGATAATACTTTTGTTCCGTGTTCATCGCTGGCATAGACCGTTTCCCCCGGATATACCATGTTGCGGGTTCCGGCAATATGGGTAGAGGCGAACGCTTCGATTCGGTTGACATCCGTGAATCCTGCATCAATTACAGCGATACGCATTCCTTCACCTTTGAATCCTTGTTTGTGCAGTTTGTCTCCTTTCATCATGCGGATTTGTTTCTGCGCATAGCCGTATGGATTACGAAGAGGTTCAGCGTCTGTGGATAAAGTTTCTGTACTTGTCGGATCTTGCCAGGGAATGTGTTTACCTTTCCATACCCAACACACAGAATCGACAAATGCTATCTGCTTTAAATTCTCCACCAGACTGCTATCCGGATATTCTACGACTACGGTTGATAACCAGCGGCTTTCTGTAATAAGCGTACAACCACTATTGGTTAATTGCTGTTTGTAGGCCGCAGAGATGGGCAGGTCTGATTCAGAAATGGGAATGTGTTGTTGATTTCGCCGTGCGAGTGCCGCTTCTGAAAGAAAATCTTCCGGCTGATGGATATGATAGATTTGATTTCCTTTGTTTTTGAGGTAAACACGAAACCGATAATAGGTATTTTCACTCCACGAAAGGGTAGAGGCGAAGAGATATAAAAGTAGCAACCAATATTTCATACGTTTCTAAAGATCCTTATAAAGAGATACACACAAAAGCTCAAAGAGAACCCTTGCAGTATTATTCTCTTTGAGCTTTTGTGTGCTTGGAGTTCATCACGCAGAAGCAAATAAATTGCATCTACTTAAATCTTATTCATCGATATTTTTGCAGATTGGTATTTCTCGTTTGATGTTCTGACGCAAAGAAATCAATGTTTCTGTTGCTGTTACGCCAGGAATTTCCTGAATTTTAGAGTTTAATAATTCCATCAAATGTTCATTGTCGCGGGCGTACAATTTAACCAACATCGTGTACGGACCTGTTGTAAAGTGGCATTCTACTACTTCCGGAATCTTTTCCAATTCAGGCACAACATCTTTATACATAGAGCCTCTTTCCAGTTTTACACCGATGTAAGTACATGTGTTATATCCCAGAATTTTAGGATTAATGTGGTAACCTGATCCGACGATAACATTCATATCGATCAGACGTTGTACACGTTGATGAATGGCTGCACGTGATACTCCGCATTCTTCTGCCACATCCTTGAACGGAATACGGGCGTTCTTTGAAATAATATTCAGGATCTGATGATCTAGTTTATCTATTTTTTCCATATACTGAAATGATTAATATATTCAAGAATGTTTTTACCGTATCAAAAATATGTATTTTATTTTGAAAAATGAGCATTTTGAAAGAAAAAAGTCGTGAAATAATAAAAAAGCAGGGAAAAACTGCTTTACAACATGCTTTTCCCTGCTTTTTTATGAAAAGACGCGTATCGTTGTATAAGAACGATGCTATGTCAATGATTTATTTTACGATATCTAATAATTCTACTTCGAATTTCAAGACGCTGTTCGGTTTGATTTCTGGACCTGCTGCACGTTCTCCGTATGCCAATTCTGACGGAATCCAGAAAATATATTTAGAACCTACCGGCATCAACTGCAATCCTTCTGTCCAACCTTTGATTACTTGGTTGACACCAAATTCTGCAGGTTCGCCACGATCAACAGAGCTGTCGAACTTAGTTCCATCCAATAATGTTCCAGTATAGTGTACTTTTACACGATCCTTTTCTGTTGGTTTAGCACCTGTTCCTTCTGTGATGACTTGGTATTGCAAACCGCTTTCAGTTGTGATAACACCACTTTTTGTCTTGTTTTCAGCCAAGAATTTTTCACCTTCTTCTTTGTTTTTCTTAGCTTCTTTTGCAGATGCCTGAACAAAATAAGTCTGCATATATTCACGAGCCTTTTCAGGAGTCATCTTGGTTGAATCACCTTTGATAGCTTCTACAAAACCAGCGATTAAAGCATCTACGTTAGCTTCACCACCCGGTAAAGTTTTCAGATTCTCTTTGTAACCAGCACCTGTGCTCACACCAATTGCATAGCTGACGCTATCTACATCATTGCTCAAGCTGACATTCTGCTTTGAATCGCAAGAAGTAGCAGCAAGACCCAATACGACTGCAGATGCTGCAGCCAAAACATTTACTTTTTTCATTGTATATTTATGTTATAAATTTATTATTACTTGACGATATCTAGCAGTTCAACGTCGAAGATCAACGTACTGTTCGGTTCAATCATTTCACCGGCTCCATGTTCTCCGTAAGCCAGATTAGAAGGAATGAACAAACGCCATTTTGATCCTACCGGCATTAACTGCAAGGCTTCTACCCAACCAGGAATAACTTGGTTAACACCGAATACAGCAGGCTGTCCGCGTTGTACAGAACTGTCGAATACAGTACCGTTAATCAAAGTTCCATGATAGTGGCATTTTACTTTGTCGGTTGCTGACGGTTTCGCTCCATTACCTTGTTTCAGTACCTGATACTGAAGTCCGCTTGGTAATTCTACTACACCCGCTCTTCCTTTGTTGATATGTAAGAATTCTTCTCCTGCCTTTTTGTTGATTTCCATCTTCTCTTTCTGCAGTTTGATGAAATATTCGTTGATGACTTCCTTGGCTTCATCGTATGTAATGGCCGGTTGTTTTTCTTCCATAACATCTGTCAGACCCTTAATGAAGTCTTCAACTTGCAGATCTTTGATCCCTGAGTTCTGGAAATTATTTCCAATGCTTAATCCAAGTGCGTAGCTAACTTTATCCATGTTTTTATTTTACAAACTATTTATGCGGCGCAAATGTAGTGTTTTAATCAGATAAATACCTCATATATTCAATGAAAAATTCTAAAGGGAAAAGGATTCGGATGGATCTTATCTCCGATTTTTGCTACTTCTCTTGTAGAATTAATCTTGTGTATAGACCAACTTGATTACTTGGGCTTCTGTTTCTTTGGAGGCATGAACCAGTTCTTTCTGAGACATACGGATAGGTGTTTTGGAAAATTCGGGTATGTTGAATGAAAACAGCGAATTACCGTAGTAGTCTGGAGATTGCTGTGGAAGCAGAAATGGTTTGCTTACCTTCCCTTCTGCATCAATGTGTGCGATAAACGGACGTGTGAACAATCCGTCCAGGCATCGGCTGGAAAAAATAATCCAGTGTCCGTTACTGCTCCACGAATGATAACTTTCTACATCCGAGCTGTTAATTGTTGTAAGACTGTCTGTTTCGAATGTGTCTAGATGTAACAGACGAAGGTCTGCATCTTTATGCCAGATGGAAAAATTACCATAGTCGGAAATAGTGTATAAAAGATATTTCCCGTCTGGAGAAACTCGGGGAAATTTAATACTTCGTCCTTCTTTCCGGGCATTATACAAAGTGTCAATCTGATTCCCGATTTCTCCGGTTTCGGGTTGGAAAGATACTTTCAGTAAATTGTATTTGACATTCCTGTATTGATCAGGCATAGTAACTGAATCTGCAGAACAGTAAATCAGTGATTTCCCGTCTGGGGTAAAGGTTGGGAATGTCTCGAAATATTTGGACGAAGCAAGCCAAGGAACACTGTATGCCCTTTCTTTTTCCAGATCATAGATGACAATGTCTGAGCTTTCATCATAGACTTCAATCCGATTGGGATCGGCATAATGGAAATCTTGGTGTGTTTCATTGGTCGAAAAAACAACGTATTTTCCGCTGGGATGCCAATAAGGATAGACAAAGGCTGATGCCTGTCCGTCTTTTTCTAAGGTGATCTTCTTTATCTGATCATTTTCTACCAGATACGTACCATTATAATATGCCCGTTGATGAAATAACCATTTCTCTCCGTTCTGTCGGCAGAATGAGTGACAATTCATACAGCTGTTGTTTGTGTATTGGTTGGTAAGAACAGGTTTTTCAACAAAGTTTTCAACACATCGTTGATAAATCCCCATCTCATTCCACATCCGATATCCTGGAAATATCCGGCGATAAGTCAGGTAAGAATCAATGGAATCAGCAGATATGTAAATAGGAAAATCTTTTCTTTTCCAGCGGTTTGTCTCTTCTTTAAAGAATATGCTTGCTTGAATTTCTTTCCCTTTTGCATCATGCAACAGGTCTTTCCAGTCGGATACCGGAATGTTGAAAACTCCTTTGTCTGCTTTTACTTTTAACTCTTTGTTCGGACTTTTCAACAGGGTTATACCTTCCATATCAGCAGCTGGAAGCCGGAAGTTGAGAGGTGCTATATTGACGGGTATTGTAACCGATTCGTAGTCGGGAAATAATTGGACATCTCCGGCTTGAACCTGTTCCGGTAGTTTAATATCGCAAGCTGTTTGTGTAAAACAGATGAGTAATATGCTGAGTAAAGAATAAGCTTTCATGATTATTTCTGACTTTTGAATTGTTTGAAATAATAGTAGAACCAATAGGTGTGTCCGAATTCTTGGTAGATAGCCTGCATATTCTGACTTTGAGAATGGCTGTTCATCAGTTGTTTCAGCCGCTGGTATGATTTCCGGATATCCGGTTGGACCTGAATCTTTCCGGTTAAGGTACTGTCTGCCTCTTCCTGAATTAACCAGGCTTCCTGATAATGTCTGGGCCATGGTTGATTATTCGGATAGGTTGTGTCTGTTAAATATTGACGGAATTTATCCAGCTGTTTGTCTAGTAGGTAATAGCAACCTTTATATTCCCAACCAATACGGTTAGATATATCATACGAAGCCCATAGAGAATCTGTAGACATTAGGGAAAGTAATAAGTCTTGTTGCTGTTGCGGCATTCTTTTATGTTTTAATTCCGGCTCTTCTTGCATTTTCTCCGGATCTCGTAAATAAACTGCATATTGTTGCGCCCATTCTTTATAAAATGGCATTTGGGATAAGAGGTCTATATACTTTTTAGCCACCTCTTTTTCTCCTCTTAATAGGCTGATTTGTACCAGCCGTTGCATCATGCGGGCACTTCCTTTTCGTTTGGATTGGGTAAATCCGTCCATGGCATAACTCTCTGCTAAAGATAGGTCTCCAATCATAAAATGAATGTCGCAGAGTAATTTGTCCATATAAAGGCTTTGATTCCAAGGGGCAACCAGACTTTTGGCGCCTTTCTGGTCGAAGGCAAACATGTTTTCGGCTAATACTCCCTTTTGAGCTAACGACATGTTTAAATAGTTGAGGCTGATATAATCTTGTATGGGTTTCCCTTTATATCGGTTGATGATGGTATCCCATTGTTTTTCCCGAGCTAAATAAGCAAGTTCGTCTGTCATTCGGTTTTGCATGTCTAAGGAATCTGGCATACAATACCTTCCAAATAGCAACGTGGGTATGCAGCAACAACAGTTAAGAATTATTTTTACGCTTGCTTTCTGTGCGGGGATAAAAGAGAGCAGAAAAGCCACAAGTAAGATCCCTACAAGGAGAAGCGAGTATTGCAGCCACACATAGTAGATGAAATAATGAGGAAGCAATTGTATCTCCAAATATGATTCAGGTTTGAAGCCTTCCAACAAAGATACAGGAATGTTGAATGATTCATAGAATAATAATAAAACCATTGCTGGAATCAGGCTCCACAAACCTTGCAGCTTTTGTTTGTAAGTCGGGTATAGTGCAGCTGCTGTCAGCATATAGATGGCAGCATAACAGATGGCTAATAATCCCGTAAATAGGAAGACTAGTATGGTGGATAGAATACCGTATAGGGCAATTGTCTTTGAGCGGTTGATACGTGTTAAGGGCAGAAGAGACAGATGGAAGATAAATAAAGCTATTGTTCCATCAACCAAGTAATTACTGCGGATACTCATTTTGAGGAGTAGAAGTAAAGGAAAAACGGCGAGTATCAAATGATAACCAGCCGGTTTGATTTTCTGCAGTAAATGGTAGAAACTGAGTCCGCATCCAATGATAAGAATCATTTGGATGGTAATGGCCAATAAGGGCATTCGGTAATATTGGATAACAAACTGTCCGGCAATAGCACAGAATCCTCCAGGTTTAAATAGTTCGTCCTTGATTTGCCACCATTGGGGAATGAACAGTTGACTTTCTTCCTGCTGTTGAAAAAGAAAAACACCGAAGGCGAGGAAAAAGTAATATACCAAAGCTGCTGTTATAGCCCAGAATAATGTTTGTTTCCAATTCATCTTGTCAAGTTATTTCAGTTTCATATCCTCTTATAAGAAAAGAAGAGGGTTGTAAAAGCCCTCTTCTTCTCAATAATTCTTACCTTATTATTTTGATTAATAACCAGGATTCTGTTTCAGTAATGGGTTTGCACTGATGCTTGAGTAGTGAAGCGGATAACGATTATATTTCGTATCGTTAGTTGCTTTGTGATCCCACCAGTCTTCAGTAACATAAGCACCCCAACGGATCAAGTCTGTACGACGACGACCTTCGCGTACAAATTCCTGCATCCATTCTTTCAGCATTCTGTATTTATCCAAATTAGCTACAGTTACAGGATCTGGATCATTACCACCTTCGAAATTACGCTTACGAATTGAGTTGATGATGTCAGCAGCACCTTGTTTGTCTCCTAAACGCATTTTACATTCTGCCAAAGTGTAGTAGATTTCAGCCAAACGGATAAAAGGACAATCCGGATTGAAACGTTCTTTGTATTCGTCCTGATTAGGCAGCGGGCTGATTTTCAATACACGTACACCAGAGTTTTCTTCAGCGTCAGCAATTGTAGAAGGCATATCCGCATAACTGTTGTAATCAACACCTAAACGGCTTAATGGAGCAATCTGGTCAACAACATTCAATACTTCTCCTGTATATTCACGTCCTCCCAGACATTTATATTCAGGGAAATCAGGGTTTTGAAGTTCTCCAACGATGAACATACCACGATATTTTTTACCTCCTTCATAAACATACAGTTGCTTACGAATATCTTTATCGTTGAATGTTTCATACGGATTACCGACTTTGAAGTTGTATAGATTTCCTTCAGGGTCGCGACTTGGATTTAAACACAATCCGTTGTTACCACCAGCATCCTGTAATCCTCCTAAGTATTGATAGAAGTTGTAAGGTAAAGTGAAGGCTGTCAAACCACCATCTGTTTCACCTTTCGCATTTTCACTGGGAACTGTCCAGATAATTTCCGGGCAAGTTTCATTTCCCCAACCAAAGACTTCTGTAAAGTTATTTGCTAATGCATATTCACCATATTTACCGTCAATGATGTCTTGGCATAACTGAGCTGTTTCTTCGTACATCGGTTTTCCAATATACGATTCAGCGTTGAAGTAAAGACGCACTTTTAATGCAGCAGCGACAGCCTGGTGAATAATGTTCGTTTCCTGTTCGCCTAAAACGGTTTTTACAGGCAAGTTCGGCATTGCTACATCTAATAATGAATCAATATATTGGAATGTTTCCAAATCTGTAGAACGGCCTTTAACATCTTCCTTGGTTGATGTGTATAAAGGCATACCACCGAATAAGTCAAGTCCGTCTAAGTAGAAGCAGGCTACTAATACATTTAGCTGATTTAACATAGAACTTCTGTCTTCTTCTGTCAGACCTACTTTCTCGAAATCAACAGCTTCCAAGTCTTCTTTTGCACTCCAGGCTTGGGCGGCACCCATGGTTGTCAGATCCCAACCATCCTTTACCGGTGACATATCATCTGTAAAATGATGATGGTGTAAGTTCTGATAAACGGCGCCATCAAACCAGTCGTTACCTCTTGTCGGTACACACATTTCATCTGTACCTAGTTCAGTTAAACGGATACGAGTATCATTATGGGCTACCCACCAGCGCCAATGGGTAAACGGACGATTAAATCGTGACCAAACGGCATCAGAGTTTGTATAATAAGTATCAGGTACTACTTGTGAATAGAATGTCGGATCTACATTACATGAAGTAGCAAACAGTAAACAAGAAACTCCTGCCAGTAAACAGTTTTTTATATTATTAATTTTCATGTCTATTAGAGTTGTTTAAAATGAAACTTGGATACCTAATGTATATGTACGGACAATTGGGTTACAATCCCAAACTTTATCTACACCGTTAGCCCAGCCAGTAATATCAATTTCTGGATTATATCCTGAATATCCAGTAATGGTTGCTACGTTACCGATTGTTCCATATACACGAAGTCGATCTGCCCATTTTGTATATTGCTTTAGAGACAAAGTATAACCCAAGGTGATAGCATCAATCTTCAAGAAAGAACCATCTTCCAGGAAGTAGTCACACAATTGTTTTACACCACGGATCTTGTTGTATCGTTCGTCTTCTAAGGCCGGTTTCCACAGATTCCATTGTCCGGCTCCGTTTTGTCCTTGAATACCTAAATACATGGGGAATGTATTGTAAACATCAAAGCCTATCCAGCTTCTCATGTTGATACCCAAATCAAAGTTCTTATAGCGGAATGAGTTATTCCAGCCCATAATTACTTTAGGCAGGTAGTTCCCGATATATTGCTTATCGTTATCAGTCTTTTCTGAAGCAGGGATAACTTCTCCTTCTTTATTATACAGTAAGAAATTACCATCTTCATCAAATCCTGCGAATTTCCAGATATAGAACGCTCCGATTTCTGCACCGTCTTGAATACGAGATGCTTCACCTGGCCATCCTGGTTCATCAAATGTATTACCATTGATGTATGTACCATCTCCCCACATTGAAAGGATCTTTCCGGAGTTATGGCTTAAGTTTAAGTTGGATGTCCAAGTGAAATCCTTGGTCTGTATGATATCGCCACCTACTTCAAATTCCCAACCTTTACTTTCCATTTCACCAATGTTTTGCCATTGCGTACCATTTGGATATGGAGGTTGCGGAACGTTTACATTATACAACATACCGTTGATTTTACGGCGATAGTAATCGAATTTACCATACAGACGGTTGTTGAAGAATGCATAATCCAAACCGATATTCCATTCTGCTTTTTCCTCCCATCCTAATCCCGGATTGACATTCGAAGATGGTCCGTAAGTATAAGCCCAGCTTCCGTTTGGTAACATCCAGTAAGCATCAGAGCTCAATGTGTTTGCCATGTAAGAAGCATCGAAATCATTATTACCTGTTACACCATAACCGAAACGGAGTTTCAAGTCGGTCAACCAGCTGAAATCTTTCATGAATTCTTCAGCTGAGATACGCCAACCTCCTGATAACGCCCAGAAGTTACCCCAACGGTTTTCTGCGGCAAACTTTGATGAACCTTCGTGACGGATAGTGGCTGATACCATGTATTTGTCATTGTATGAGTAATTGGCACGTGCATACAATGCAAATAAACGTTCAGTGATATCTTTGGCAGATGACATTGCGGCTTTACCGTCTGTCAGGTAAGATCCTTTACCTATATCCCAGAATTTAACACCTTCTACTTGGAAGTTGTAGTTGGTCATATTGAAGTTTTCACCATTTGTCTCAAAGAAAGAATATCCGGCTACGGCATTCAAGTTATGTCCTCCTTTGAATTCTTTCAGATAAGTAAAGTAACCTTCGGATGTCAGGTTTTCTGTCTTATCAAATCCTAGATAAGCACGTCCTGTACGATTGTTAGTTACTTCTGTACGATGGTAACGTGAATCAAATTCATGTAATTCCCATTGGCGGTTTTCGTATCCTAAAGTTTGCGTATAGCTTAAGCCTTCAATGGGTTTGATATTCAATTTCATGGTTACTTCAGGCTTGAACCACTTATCCAATCCTTCGTAAGTGTTTAGCATACGATCTGCTACAATATTGTAGTCCAGTGTTTCGCCTGTCCATACATTGTAACCGCTTTCGCTTTCTGCATTGTAAGGAGAACGGGTCGGATTGTTATAAAGAGCCTGCTTGAAGTTTGGCTTTTTATCTTCATCTGAACCATCTGAAGTTCTGGCTGTTTGACGATAGTCAACAATAGGTCTGATTTCCAACCAACCGTCAAATAACTTGAAGTTGGCATTCAAACGACCTCCGTAATCTTGTCTGCTATCTTTGATGGCAATACCTTCGTTTGTTTCATAGAAGAAAGATGTATATACCTGAGCATTCTCAGATCCTAATTCCAAAGACAGATGGTGCTTTTGAGAGAAGTTATCCTTGTTCAGCATGGCATCCCACCAGTCTGCATTCTGTCCGTAGTCAACAATGTTGACATCAGTACGCTGACGATATTCGTCGGCTGTCAGCATTTCGGGCTTGTTGTAGTTCTGTTTTTTGGAAAGCTCAGTACTATAGTTCAATTTAACTTTACCATTCGTGTTAGAACCACTTTTCGTAGTGATCAAGATCACACCTGAAGCAGCACGTGTACCGTAGATAGCACCTGCAGAAGCATCTTTCAATACATCAATAGATTTGATATCATCTTGGTTTAATGCACGAATATCACCTCCAGGGAATCCATCTACTACGATCAAAGGCTCTTTACCTGAGTTGATAGATGTTAAACCACGTAACTGGATGGTTGTTCCTGCATTGGTAGCACCATTGTTTGACATTACCAAACCACTGATTTTACCTTGCAGAGAAGAAGTAATATCAGAACCACCTACACCTTTCATCATGTCGCTGGCTGCCAAAGAAGTAACAGAGCTGGTTACTTGTTTCTTTTCCATTGTACCATAACCTACGACAACCACTTCTTCCAATGCTTGTGAATCTTCTACTAGATTGACTTTGATGGTTGTTTGGTTTCCTACAGGAATTTCTTTTGTTTGATAACCAATGTATGAAATTTCCAGGATAGCGTTGGCAGGTACGTTGTCTAATACAACTTGACCGTTGAAGTCTGTTACATTACCATTGGTTGTTCCTTTTACAATTACATTGGCTCCAATCAATTCTCCAGAAGCATCTGAAACAATGACTGTCACTGTCTTACCTTGTTGGTTGACTGATTCAACTTGAGGACCTCTGTCGATATTCGACTTATCCGTAGCTCCTAGCGCATGAGCTGAAGCCATGAATAGCAAACCTGTGGTAAGGAAAGCCGCTGCCGGATTAAATAATCCAACTCTTGGCTTTGGTGAGTTTTTCTTACTACATTTTTCCATGTCTTTTCTTTAAAGTTAGATATTTTGAAGATTAGCACATATATATTCTTTTTATACACATATCACATGGTACTAGCAGTGGCTAATAGTTTAGTCCTGCCGGAACTAATTCCAAAATGAATTAATTCCTTTATTTCAAAAACTCGGCAAAGATATATATTTTTTTTATACTTGGCTAATATATGGCACTTTTAACACTTAATACTTTGACTTATGTTTAAATTAATATTATCAATTTGATAGGTCAGTCTTTGAATTTTATGTGATTGTTTTGATTTTTTGGGGGATGATACTTGCATTTTGGATGATCTGATTAAAAACTTTAGTTGTTCTTTTATACGCTTTTTTTGTCCTGTTTTTATTTTATTGTTTAAGCAAGTATGTAATTATTATATAAATACATAATGAAAAATATTCTTATGGGTTTGCTGCTTGATGGAAACAAGTCAGTTCCGGCAGATCTACGATAACATTGGATTTTTCTGTTTTTTTTGGACCAAGATTTCACATCCTTCACATCATTTTTCAGAATAACAATGAGTTAAGGGTGTGTGTGAAGGGTGTTTTATTTAATTAGACTTGTATATAGTAATAAACTGACCTTATTGAAATATCTAACGAGTATCAAAAATGACACTCGTTGGAATCGAATTTGATACTCGTTGCTTTTGTCTAAAAAGCCGGCGTATTTTGGTGAAAAGGTAGGCATGAATGGATGAAAAGGTAGGCATCTTTTTTGTAATTCATACCTATGTTTTTTTCTATGGAATACACTTCTTTCCTATACCTTATTATATATATACTATTGTATGAAGTTCCAACCTGAGAAACAGAAGAGCTAGCGGAGTAGAATAAAATAATTAATCTAAAAATCTTTACTCTTAAGATTGGTAATATTAATATTGTTTAAGAATGTTGGTTGGACTGGATATTTGTCTTTTAGAAGCTAAAATGACTTTCAAAAATGATCAATTTGGACATTGCTAATTAATTTTTTGCTCAGTAGATAAGCATATATTGGATATCGGAATAGGATTTATGAGGATTATTCTGAAGTTGTTAGAAACTATGTACTATTATGGATTTCGAAATAGGCAAGCAGAACTAGATTTTTGACGAGTGTTTCGCCATCAATGAACCTATATATATAATAAATGATTGGAATTCAGAGGTGGATATGTTAAGTTAAAATCAACGATTCTACTCGACACGATTGTATTGCAAAGGTAAATCCTTTTTTGATACCAGCAAATAATCATGATGTTTTTTTTATCAACACCCCCAGTTTCTTATCAACATCCCCTAAAATTGAGGACAAACCTACCTATTTAGATAACGTACTCGAAATTCGTCAAAATCGAAAGTCTTAATTGTTGAAAATAAAGGTTGGGTTAACGGTTGTTTAGTAGTTGATGATGAATACTCTAAGGGTGACGTATTCAATATGAATGAAGATGAAACTCTTACTCCGACGGTTAACGAAGAAATCAGTGCTGAAAACTCAAGCGTAGTAGTAGCTGGCGTTAACGGTGCCGTAGTTGTTAAGGGGGCAGAAGGTAAGAACGTAATCGTAAGCACAATCTTAGGTAAGGTAGTAGCTAACGAAGTAGTTTCTTCAGACAACGCAACAATTGCTGCTCCTGCAGGTGTAGTAGTTGTATCAGTTGACGGCGAAAGCTTCAAAGTGGTTGTTAAATAATTGACAATTGAAAATTAACAATTGACAATTCATAAAATTGCGGTGGGAGAAGTCCCATCGCAATCTATTAAAACATATTTTTTAAGTTAATAGTCACGTGTCTTGTTTTAGCAAGACAAGTAACCTGAGAAGGCGAACAAGTGGTATAGTATTAATAATAGTGTAATAAAAGTCTATCCTTCCCCTCCGTGAGGACCGGAAGGTAATCAACAAAAGAAGGCGATACCGAAAAGTATCGCCTTTTTTGTTTTCATTATTTGCTCTTTCATGAGAAAACTATTAATTTGCATAATAATCTAAATTCAATCTGTATGAAAAAGAGATTAGTTGTATTGACTGGTGCCGGAATGAGTGCAGAAAGTGGTATTTCCACCTTTCGTGATTCAGATGGCTTATGGGAAAAATACCGGGTGGAAGATGTAGCTACACCCGAAGGGTTTCAAAAAGATCCGGAACTTGTATTGAATTTCTATAATCAGCGTCGGCGTGAGTTATTGAATACAAAGCCTAATGCCGGGCATCTGGGCTTGGCTGCCTTGGAAAAAGATTTTGATGTACGGATCATTACACAAAATATTGATAATTTGCATGAACGTGCGGGAAGCACACATGTGATTCATTTACATGGTGAACTGATGAAGGCTTGTTCTGTCCGTGATTTAGAAACTACCTATGATCTGGATCCTGCTCACCCGGATATTCATTGGGGAGATAAAGATCCGAAAGGAGTTCAACTACGGCCTTTTATTGTTTGGTTTGGAGAAGCTGTCCCAATGATAGATCCGGCAATCCGTGAAGTAGAGGCTTGTGATATTTTTGTGATTATTGGAACCTCACTAAATGTTTATCCTGCAGCTGGTTTATTAAACTATGTCCGTCGCGGGCAGCCGATTTATTTGATAGATCCGAAAGAAGTGCGGACTTATCGGGATGATATCGTTCATCTGCAATGTGGTGCATCTGAAGGCGTTAAACGGCTGACGGAGATATTAAATGGTTGATTGTATTATTATTAATAGAGGGAAGAGGCAAATGATAGTATCTTTTGCCTCTTTATTTTCTTCTATTTCTAAGTGAGATATTATTCCCATCGGATACTTTCCATAATAAACTGCTAGTACTTATTTCAATGTTGAAGAGGCGAAGTGGGTCTTTGGACTAAAATAGATGCTATAAAGGCTAACTTCTTGTCTATTAGTTAAAGATTATAGATTCGCACGCAATTTTAATAATGGATTTCTTGTAAATCAGAAAAAAGCATTACCTTTGCAGCTGATTTTTGAGAGAGGCAACATAAAGTCTAACTTACTAATTAAAACAAACTTAGTATTAACAATTTTAGAATGGAAAATTTGAAGAACATTCAGCCGATCGACAATTTCGATTGGGATGCTCTTGAAAAGGGCGAATCTTACGGTAGCGTAAGCAAGGAAGATCTTGTAAAAACTTATGACGAAACCCTGAACACTGTAAAAGATAAAGAAGTGGTTATGGGTACTGTTACTGCAATGAACAAACGTGAAGTTGTAGTAAACATTGGTTTCAAATCTGATGGTGTTGTTCCGATGTCTGAATTCCGTTACAACCCGGATTTGAAGATTGGCGACCAAGTAGAAGTTTACATTGAAAGCCAAGAAGACAAAAAAGGACAATTAATCCTTTCTCACAAAAAGGCGCGTGCTTCTCGCTCTTGGGAACGTGTGAACGAAGCACTCGAAAATGACGAAATCATCAAGGGTTACATCAAATGTCGCACGAAGGGCGGTATGATTGTCGACGTATTCGGCATCGAAGCCTTCTTGCCGGGTTCTCAGATCGACGTGAAGCCGATTCGCGACTACGATGTATTCGTTGGTAAGACAATGGAATTCAAGATTGTTAAAATCAATCAGGAATTCAAGAACGTGGTTGTTTCGCACAAGGCTCTTATCGAAGCTGAACTGGAACAACAGAAGAAAGACATTATCTCTAAGTTGGAAAAAGGTCAGGTATTGGAAGGAACTGTCAAGAACATCACTTCTTACGGTGTATTTATCGATTTGGGCGGCGTAGATGGTTTGATTCATATTACAGACCTTTCTTGGGGACGTGTTTCGCATCCGGAAGAAATCGTTCATTTGGATGAAAAGATTAACGTGGTTATTCTCGACTTCGACGACGAGAAGAAGCGTATTGCCCTTGGTTTGAAGCAGCTGACTCCGCATCCTTGGGACGCTCTTGACCCGAACTTGAAGGTGGGCGACCACGTAAAGGGTAAAGTAGTCGTGATGGCTGATTACGGTGCATTCATCGAAATCGCTCCGGGCGTAGAAGGTTTGATTCACGTATCGGAAATGTCTTGGACACAGCACTTGCGTTCGGCTCAGGACTTCATGAAGGTGGGCGACGAAGTAGAAGCTGTTATCTTGACGCTCGACCGCGAAGAGCGTAAGATGTCTCTCGGTATCAAGCAACTGAAACCGGATCCATGGGAGAACATCGAAGAACGCTTCCCGGTTGGTTCTCGTCACATGGCTAAGGTTCGCAACTTCACAAACTTCGGTGTATTCGTAGAAATCGAAGAAGGTGTTGACGGTTTGATCCACATTTCTGATTTGTCTTGGACGAAGAAGATCAAACATCCGTCTGAATTCACTCAGATTGGTGCTGATATCGAAGTTCAGGTATTGGAAATCGATAAGGAAAATCGTCGCTTGAGCTTAGGTCACAAGCAGTTGGAAGAAAATCCTTGGGATGTATTCGAAACTATCTTTACAGTAGGTTCTATCCACGAAGGTACAATCATTGAAATGTTGGATAAGGGTGCAGTTATTTCTTTGCCTTACGGTGTTGAAGGTTTCGCTACTCCGAAACACTTGGTTAAAGAAGACGGTTCTCAGGCTCAGGTAGATGAAAAACTTCAGTTCAAGGTTATCGAATTCAACAAAGAAGCTAAGAGAATCATCTTGTCTCACAGCCGTGTATTCGAAGATGAACAGAAGAACGCTAAGAAAGAAGCTGCTGCTGAAAAGAAAGCTAAGCACAACAAGAAAGAAGATAACAACGTAGCTACTACTCAGCTCGAAAAGACTACTTTAGGTGATATCGAAGAGTTGGCTGCTTTGAAAGAAAAACTTTCTGGTAAATAATTGAGTTTTTAAGTAATTCAATAGAAGAAAGGCCGGTTTCCCGAATGGAAGCCGGCCTTTTGTGTATATTCAACTCTTTTTCTATCTTTGTCGCCTGCTAGAGAATATATATTTGTACCGTATTATTAATATCCGATAGAAATGAAAAAGTTATTGATCTTTGATTTGGATGGTACGCTTCTGAACACGATCGCTGATTTGGCGCACAGTACGAACTATGCCTTGGAAAAGAATGGATTTCCGACGCATCATCTGGAAGAATACAATTATTTTGTAGGTAATGGTATTAATAAACTGTTCGAGCGTGCTTTGCCTGAAGGTGAAAAGACGGAAGAGAATATTGCTAAGATCCGTCAGGATTTCTTGGCTCATTATGATGTACATAATGCGGATGCCAGCCGTCCTTATGAAGGTATTCCGGAATTGCTCCAGGCATTGCAGGATAAAGGTATCCAACTGGCCGTAGCTTCTAATAAATATCAGGCTGCAACGACGAAATTAGTCGGATATTTCTTCCCGAATATTCGTTTTACTGCTGTTTTGGGTCAGCGGGAAGGCATAAAGACAAAACCGGATCCGGGTATCGTATCTGAAATCAGAGAAAAGGCGCATGTGGAGGTGGCTGATACCTTATATATTGGAGATTCGAATGTAGATATGCAAACGGCTATCAATAGTGGGGTTGATGCTTGTGGCGTTACCTGGGGATTCCGCCCGGCTTCTGAGCTCGAATCTTTTCATCCGAAATATATAGCCCAAAAGGCTTCGGATATTTTAGATATGCTTGGTTAAGAAAAAGGCAAGAAGATCGACCGCTTCTTGCCTTTTTATCTTTGTTTATTCCGTCAGTACTGAAAATTCTCCGATACCAGTACTCTTGACATCATCTACGTTGCGTACAGATTCCAGTTTGACTTCCTTGCCTTTGACTGGAGCGAAGCGGATGACTTGTTCTATTGGATTCGCCTTGATGTTCGAGAACTCTCCGCTGGATACTAGTTTACCGTCTACATAGAACCGATAGCTGGAAATATGTCCTTGTGCGTCCCGATTCTGGTTCGGTGTATAGCGGAAACCGGAAATCGTCTGCGGTTGTACGAGGCGTACAGTCAATGCCTGTTTCCCTTTGGGCAAATAATAGGTCGTATAACCATTTCCGTCGAGTATAGCTTTCTCTTTTTCGTCCGCTATTTGATACATTTTTACCGGAATATCAAATTTGGCAGTGGTGACCGGACTATATTTGTCGAAGGTTTCGTCATAGACGATCGCTTTTATCGTAGCTTTCTGATCTAATACAAAAGGTTGATCGTACAAAGTTGATTCTTTGGTTGGCTCAGATCCGTCGGTAGTATAATAGATCATAGCCGTTGGTTCGCCTGCCTGGATGCGGACTTTATCTTCCAGATTGCGGCTGATAGCCGGTTCAGTCAGCAAAGCCGGTGCCAAGTATGCTTCTACATTATTAATACATAACGGACCTTTTGCATCCAGGAACGTTACCCGAAGCTTTTCGGCATGAACCGTTTTGAAGCGAACAATACGTTTGTAACCGATCGTCGTTGTTTCATCTACCGGTTCCACCTCTTTCCATTGGGCGTTTTCCTCATATTCAATCTTGAAAGCCTTGACACGCTGGCCTAACGGTATGTATTCTTGCAATAATAAGCGGTTAACATCCGAGGCTGGAGACATAGTGAATGTAAGTGAGGCCTGTGTTACACCATCTTCTGTAGCCCAATAAGTATCCCAATCTCCATCGGTAACCCGAGCCGGAGCATATTTCCGGCCACGCGAATTGCTCGCTTCTACGTAAGCACTTTTCAGCAAATTGGTCTTCAAATCATTCTGGATTGTCTGATACCATTCAACGGCACGGATGGAATCGCCCGGAGCAATTTTCCCGTTCAGTGCTACCGGGAAGTTTAACAGGAAGTTGGTATTATGACCGACACTGCGGTAATACAGATCGACTAACTTGGCCAACGACTTTACTTGATGGTCTTCCCGTGCATGATAGAACCAGCCCGGACGAATAGAAACGTCGCATTCTCCGCCTAACCATTTATCTCCGTCCTCCATGCCTCGCTGACTGTCGGTATAATGTTTTTCCTTTTCGTAGGAGTAGGGCGACCATTGTGTCGCATCTGCCCAGCCTTCTTCATTTCCAATCCAACGAATATCCGGAACGGTTCCTCCGAAAATCATGGCCTGTGGATGCAGTTCCTTAATGGCATTGCGGGCTTCCTCATATTTATAATATGTTTTCGGATCGATTGAACGTTTCTCATTGGCTCCTCCGTACCAGCCGTCACCACCGTTGGCACCGTCAAACCAATATTCAAATAACGGCCCGTAGTTACTGATTAGTTCATGCATCTGAGCATGAAACTTTTCCACATATCCCGGCTGTCCGTAATTCTCACTGTTACGATCCCAGGGAGAAAGATAAATACCAAACTTCAGTCCATGTTTACGACAAGCATCCGAGAGTTCACGAACCATATCACCTTTTCCGTCTCTCCAAGGCGAATTCTTGACCGAATATTCTGTTGTAGCAGTAGGCCAGAGGCAAAAACCATCGTGATGTTTTGCTGTCAGGATAACTCCTTTCAATCCAGCAGCTTTAATGGTTCGTACCCATTGGTCGCAGTCCAAATCCGTCGGATTAAAGGTCGAAGCAGGTGTATTCCCATAACCCCATTCCAAATCATTGAAGGTATTTAATCCAAAATGAACGAATGCGTAAGTTTCCAATTTATGCCATTCTACTTGTTCCGGTGTAGGAACGGGTAAAACGGGTGCAGGAGGCGGGACGTTACTGCAAGCAGAAAGCAACCAGGTTGCCGCACATACGCCCGACATCAGTAAATAATGAGTCGTTTTCATATCAGTTGTGTTTTTTATAGATAATAACTTCAAAGATAGTCTTTATTTGGAAATTTCTTCCTCTTGAGACGATTTATTATCCGATGATAACAACTTATCTTGTTCAAATAAAGATGATTGATAAGCCTTTTCCTGATGCGGTGATTTTAAAACACTAAGATTTGAATGGAAGAGTAATGAATATTTAATTTTTCGACAGATGTCGAAAAGCTTTACTATATATGTGCTAAAGCTTTTTGACGGATATGGAAAAGCTTTATGACAACTGTCAAAAAATTACTTTCCTATTGGTTTTGTCCTTGCTGGTCGTGTGAGAAAATTTCGGAAGTGGAAGAAGGCGGGTTGCTGATATGAACTTTGTGGCTTTCGGGTAGAGGATATGTATGGTGAATGATTATCTTTGTTGATAGAAAAGAGTGCTATTCACGAAATACGTATAAATAAGATATGCCATGAATCAGAAATTATTGCTAATTGCTCTTTCGGGACTTTCGTTGACTGCCTTGGCAGATGAAGCCCGATTGCTGCGTTTTCCGGCTACGAATGGGAAGGAGATTGTTTTCTCGTATGCCGGCGATTTGTATCAGGTACCTATGAGCGGTGGTGAGGCCCAGCGATTGACTTCGCATGTCGGGTATGAGATGTTTCCCCGTTTCTCTCCGGATGGAAAGACAATTGCCTTTACCGGTCAGTATGATGGAAATACCGAAGTGTTTACAATTCCCGTCTATGGCGGAGAGCCTTTGCGGGTAACGTATACGGCTACGAATGGTCGTGATGATTTGGGTGACCGTATGGGACCGAATAATATGGTGATGACGTGGACGCCCGACGGCAAACAGATTGTCTATCGTAACCGAATTGGTGACGGATTCACCGGAAAGTTGTATACCGTCAATCAGGAAGGCGGACTGCCGGAGGTGATTCCTTTGCCCGAAGGTGGCTTCTGTAGTTATTCACCCGACGGCAAACGCTTGGCTTATAACCGGGTGATGCGTGAGTTCCGTACCTGGAAATATTATAAAGGTGGAATGGCGGATGATGTATGGATTTATGATCCGGCCCAGAAGAAGGTCGAGAATATTACTAACAATGAGGCGCAGGATATTTTCCCGATGTGGATAGGCGATGAAATCTATTACCTTTCGGATCGTGATCGTACGATGAATCTGTTTGTTTATCATACGAAAACGAAAGAAACCAAGAAGGTAACCAACTTTACGGAGTATGATATCAAATTCCCTTCTTGCCACGGCGATTGGATTGTTTTTGAGAATGGTGGTTATATCTATAAGCTGAAAGCCGGAAGTAACCAGCCGGAGAAAGTCAATATTCGTTTGGCTTCCGACAATGTCTATGCACGTCAGGCTATTAAGGATGGCGTTGATTACCTGACTGCTGCCAGTCTTTCTCCTAATGGCGAACGGATGGCGGTTACAACCCGTGGGGAAGTATTTAACATCCCGGTCGAAAATGGTGTCAGTAAGAATATCACCCGTACGCCCGGAGCGCACGAACGGGAAGCACAATGGTCGCCCGACGGGAAATATATCGCTTTTATCTCCGACCGGACCGGTGAGACAGAACTCTATTTACAGGAAGATGGTTTGGGAAAAGAACCGGTTCAATTGACAAAGAACAATGATACGTATATCCGGACGTTTAGTTGGAGTCCGGATGCCAAGAAATTGGTTTATACCGATCGGCAGAACCGGATCTGTCTGTTGGACGTAGCTTCCAAACAGAAGAAGGTATTGTTGCAGGATCCGCTGGGCGAACCGCGAGAAGTTTCTTTTTCTCCGGACAGTAAATGGCTGACTTATACCCGTACTTCGGAGAATGATTTTTCGATTGTCTATGTCTATAACCTCGAAACCCAGAAGGAATATGCTATAACGGATCAGTGGTATTCGTCCAGCTCACCGGTTTTCAGTACGGATGGTAAGTATCTGATCTTCTCGTCTGCCCGCGATTTCAATCCGACTTACGGACAAACGGAATGGAATCATGTTTATACCCGGATGAATGGGGTTTATCTGGCACTGCTTCGTCAGGATACGCCTTCACCTTTCTTGGAAGAAGATGATGAGGTGACCGTACAGACTACTGAAGGAACAAAAGAAGAAACTTCGGAAGAAGAGACGTCGGTCCGTATCGACATCGATGGTATCGCCGATCGTATCGTGAAGCTTCCGCTTTCTCCTTCGTATTACGCACACTTTTATTCAGACGGGAATAAAGTCTATTATTATACCTCTGGTGGCACCAAGGCATATGATCTGAAAACAAAGAAAGAAGAAACCATTGCCGAAGGAGCCATCATGTATGTTAATCCCGGCAGTTCCAAAGCGATGTTCTCACGCCCTAAAACATTGTATGTCTCATCTACGATTCCTTCCGGAAAAGCCGATTTAAGTCAGGCGGTGAATCTTTCGAATATGAAGATTACGGTAGATTATCCGCAAGAATGGGCACAGATCTTCGACGAAGCTTGGCGAGCTTATCGGGATGGTTTCTATTTACAGAACATGCACGGAATGGATTGGAAGGCAATCAAGCAGAAATATGCTGTTCTGTTGCCATACGTAAAGACACGTCTCGATCTGAATTACATCATCGGTGAGATGATTGGCGAGCTGGAATGTGGTCATGCCTATGTCAATCCCGGTGAAATGGAAAAGCCTGAACGTTTGAATACTGGTATGTTGGGTGCAGAAATATCCCGGGATCCGAGTGGTTTCTTCAAGCTGGAAAAGATTTTGGAAGGAGCCAACTGGAGCAAGAAGTTGCGTTCTCCGCTGGCAGAGCCGGGCATTGAAGCGAAAGTCGGCGAATATATCGTTGCTATCGATGGCGTTCCTACCAACAGTGTGAAGAATATGTATCAGTTGTTGGTTGGGAAAGCCGATGTTCCTACTGAACTGATGCTGAACAGCAAGCCGCAATTGGCAGGAGCGCATAAAGTAGTGATTACGCCGTTGGTGGAAGAATATTCGCTGTATCATTATAATTGGGTACAAAATAACCTGAAGAAAGTAACGGAAGCTACGCAAGGTCGTGTCGGATATATTTACATTCCGGACATGGGACCGGATGGATTGAACGAGTTTGCCCGCTACTTCTATCCGCAACTCGATAAGGAAGGATTGATTATCGACGACCGTGCTAACGGTGGCGGAAATGTTTCTCCGATGATTCTGGAGCGTCTGGCCCGTGAGCCGTATCGTCTGACGATGCGCCGGGGCTCAAAACTGATAGGAACCGTGCCCGATGCCGTACAAGTCGGACCGAAAGTCTGCCTGATCAACAAATATTCGGCTTCCGATGGTGATTTGTTCCCGTGGGGTTTCCGCGCCCTGAAGTTAGGAAAGCTGATCGGAACTCGTACTTGGGGGGGAATCGTAGGAATCAGTGGTTCGTTACCTTATATGGATGGAACTGACATCCGTGTCCCGTTCTTCACCAGCTATGATCCGAAGACCGGCGACTGGATTATCGAGAACCACGGAGTAGATCCGGATATTGTAGTCGATAATGATCCGATTCGCGAGTGGAATGGAGAAGACCAGCAGTTAGATCGAGCCTTTCAGGAAGTCATGAACCAGTTGAAAGACCGGAAACCGCTTCCGGGTATTCCGGCTCCGCGTGACTGGGCGCCGAAGAAGTGATAAGTAAACTTCGATTTATAAGTTATGAGAGGCATAGCACGCTGTGTCTCCGTTTGTCATAAGGGTTGGATTTAGATAATTCAGCCCTTATGTCTTTTATGAGACAGGCTACTTTTTATTCAGGTAAGTATTTTTCTGTATTGGCAGTTTTACATATATGTGCTTATCCTAAACCACAACTATTTACCTTTCCTGATTGTTATATAAGAAAGTCTGAGAACTTGTACTCAAACAGATAAACAACAAGTTTGGATATATAAACAATAAGAATATGAAGAATCTGATTACAACAGTAGCTGCTTTGGCAACCTTAGCTTTTACTTATCAACCTGCCGATGCTTGTACAGGCATTACTTTAACCGCTAAAGATGGAACCCGCATTCTTTCCCGAACCATTGAATGGGGTGGAAGTGAATTGAACAGTCAGTATGTCGTTGTTCCTCGTGGCTATCAGCAACAATCTTATATTCCTGGCGGAAAGGTGGACGGTTTACGTTTTACGGCTCGTTATGGATATGTTGGATTGGCTGTCGAACAGAAAGAGTTTGTGGCGGAAGGATTAAACGAAGCCGGATTATCAGCCGGATTGTTCTATTTTCCCCGTTATGGAAAATATGAGGACTATCAGGAGGCAAACCGTACGACTAGTATTGCCGACCTGCAGTTGGTGTCATGGATGCTGGCTAACTTTTCTACGGTAGAAGAGGTGAAAGCCGGCATGAAAGATATTCATGTCATTGCAATAGATCCACGTGCTTCTACGGTACACTGGAGGATTGAAGATCTTTCCGGTAAGCAGGTGGTCATCGAAATCGTAGATGGAAAGGTAAACTTCTATGATAATCCTTTGGGAGTCCTGACAAATTCTCCCGGATTTGAATGGCAGATGACGAATCTCAATAATTATGTCAACCTCTTTCCTGGCTCAGCCGAAGCCCAACAGTTTGGAGATATCCAACTGACTTCGTTTGGTGCCGGCAGCGGTTTCCTGGGAATACCGGGCGATGTAACACCACCGTCCCGCTTTGTTCGTGCAGCTTTCTATCAGACGACTACACCGCAGAAGGAGACGGCTACTGAAACGGTATTGCAATGTTTCCAGATTATGAATAATTTCGATATACCGGTGGGAATAGAGTTTCCGAAAGGAGAGATACATGCTGATATTCCAAGTGCCACACAATGGACCTCGGCTACCGATCTTCGTAATGGGAAGATTTATTTCCGGACGATGTACAACAGTGCTATCCGTTGCATCGACTTGAAACAGATTGATTTTGGAAAGACAAAATATCAGGCTGTCTTTTTGGATGACGTGAAACAACAACCGATTGTTCCGATAGATATCCGTTGATCGAGATAGATAAACATAGAGACACGAAGTCGAAGAGGAAATAAATAAAAAACTCTGCGGCTTCGTGCCTCTGTATTTTTAGCTATATCGTCATTATTCTGCTGTTTCTTGAGCCGATTTTCCTGCAATTTTATCTACTAAAATAGCAATGGCTCCGTCGCCTGTTACGTTGCAAGCTGTACCGAAACTGTCCATGGCAATGTAAAGAGCAATCATCAAGGCTTGCAAGGTCTCATTGAATCCAAGCATACTTTGCAGTAAGCCTAAGGCTGCCATGATGGCTCCGCCCGGAACGCCCGGAGCCGCTACCATCGTGATTCCTAACATCAGGATAAAACCGGCAAAGGATGTTAATGTGACCGGCTCACCCGACATAAATAAGATGGCCATGGCACAGGCAACGATCTTCATTGTACTTCCGGCCAGATGGATTGTGGCACAAAGCGGAATCACGAAGATGGCTATATTCTGCCGTACTCCATTCTTGATAGCTTGAGCCAGCGTTACCGGAATGGTGGCAGCCGAAGATTGTGTACCTAACGCTGTTGCATAGGCAGGAAGCATATTCCGCAATAAGCGTAACGGATTCTTGTGACTGACTGATCCGGCCAAACTGAATTGGATTAGTAAGAGCAGGACGTGGAGAACAAAGATCACCAGAATAACTTTCAGGAACATCGCTATGATACCTGCTACTTGTCCACTGACAGTCATGTTGAGGAAGATACCGAAAATATGTAAAGGTAAAAGCGGAATGATAACCACTTCTATCAACATCGTGATGATTTCTTTAAAGTCGGTAAAACCATCTTTGAGAACAGTACCTTCAATATAGGATAAACCGAGACCGATTGTAAAGGAAAGCAATAAAGCTGTCATGACGTCCATTAATGGAGGCATCGCTACTTCGAAGTAGGGCGTCAGCATAAAATCTCCCGGATTTTCTACGGCTGCCAGTTCGGTATTCGGGGGAAGAATGGATGGAAAAATCGCATCGCAACTGAAAAAGGTAAAGAATCCGGAAAAGATCGTCGAACCATACGCTAGCAAAGCTGTAATGGCCAGTAGTTTTCCTGCTCCTTTTCCCAATTCGCCGATAGCCGGTGTTACTAGGCCTAGAATAATAAGCGGGATGGAAAATGATAGGAAATTCCCGAATAAAGAATTGAATGTAACGAATATTCGTACGATACTGGCCGGTAAGAACTGACCGAATAAAATACCGGCCGCAATGGCAATAACTACTTTTCCAAGTAGACTAATCTTGATCTTCTTCATGGTGCTTTTTTATTTTGAAGCCCAAGATAGCAATAATTATGCTCATAAGCGGGCTAATCAAATTAAAAAAGCAGTACGGAAGATAAGTTAATGTCGGTACACTCAAGATAGTGGCTTGCGTCATACCACACGTATTCCATGGAATCAATACCGAAGTTACGGTCACAGCATCTTCGGTTGTACGACTCAGCAGGCGACTTTCGTATCCTTTCTTCCGATAGATTTCCTTGAACATATTACCTGTCAGGATGATGGAGATGTATTGGTCGGCCGTACAGATATTCAGTGTCAAACCCGAAAATACCGTTGAGGCGACCATACTGGCACGGCGTTGCATAAAGCGCATAAAGACGGAAGTGATCGTTTCCAACATGCCGCTGGCTGTCATGGCACCACCGAAACACATCGCGCAAATAATCAGCCAGATCGTATTCATCATTCCTGCCATTCCACGGGTAGATACCAGGGAATTCAACATCTCGTTTCCTGTTTCTAATTGTGTAGAACCATATAAGGTCATGAATACGCCTTTGAACATGGATGCTGCATTGATGCTTTCAGCTCCAGCTATCTGTTGTAATAAGTCTGGTTGGAACAAAATAGCAAAGACAGCTGCCAGCAGAGCCGATATAAACAGCGTGATGATTGGAGCTACTCGTTTGGCAATCAGTATCCCGGTTGCTATCGGTACAATCATCAAGGCAGCAGAGATGTGGAACGTCTCTTTTAACGAAGCGGCAAAGCTCATCACTTGTCCGTCTTGGGAATGATCAAAGACAAATCCGGCTACGGTAAAGATGATCAAAGTGATGATCATCGTCGGAACCGTTGTGTACATCATATAACGGATATGGGAAAAGAGCGGCGTGTTGGTAGTGGATGAAGCCAATACAGTCGTATCCGACAACGGCGATATTTTATCGCCGAAGTATGCCCCCGAAATAATGGCTCCCGCCGTCCATCCGGTCGAGAGACCCAGGGCTTCACCAATTCCCATTAAAGCAATTCCTATGGTGGCAATAGTCGTCCACGAACTTCCCGTCATGACCGAGACAATGGCACAGATGATACAGCAAGAGGCGAGAAAGAATGTGGGACTTAATACTTGCATCCCATAATAAATCAGCGTAGGTACAACGCCACTGATCATCCAACTTCCCGACAGTGCGCCGATGAGCAATAGGATTAACAGGGCAGTTGCTATACCTAAGATATTGGTACAAATGGATTCTTCAATCTTTTTCCATTTGACCTGACAAAAGCCCATGGCTAAAGCTGAACAACAAGCTGTTGTGAGCAATAAAACAACCTGGCTTCCGCCACTCAAAGCATCACTTCCGAAAATGTGGATTGTAAAGAAAAGGAGGATTACCATAACAATGATTGGAATCAGAGATAATCCGAGCGAAGGGCATTTAGTCGAGTTTGTTATTTCCATCCGTTTTGTTCGTTTGAAATCTATGTATGAATCTGTCTTTTTATTTTCAGGGCGCAAAAATAATAAGAATCAGGGGAATAACAAAGCCAGGAAGCTGCGAAAGCTTCTTTTCCCGGACTTCTTTCCCACAGTAAACGGAAGTTTTTAGCAGAAAAGTACTTTCTGTTTATATTTCAATCTATATTGTTGCATAATAATGGCTCTTATAAATATTTGCCTTTATTATGCAGCAATATAATATCTATTTAAAATATTTGCTATAATTATGCTGCATGATAATGGAAAATAATATAATTTGAATCTATTTTGCTGCATAATGAAGGAATATATAAATATGAAGTATTATTCTGCATTGATTTTCATCTTTTTTGATTTGTTTTTTATCAACGGAGAAGTTATATTTGGCTTCGGATGGGAAAAAGTCAGGACAGATGAAAAAGATCAACAAGTTTTATATCGCAAGTTTACACCTTGAGGAAGTTTTTGGATTCCATTGCCAGGTAGTGTCGTTGACGGAAGAGTTGCCGTCGGCGGGTTTGCCGGAAAGCTCGCTCCAGCATTTGAGGAGGCAATTGGACGCCTATCAGGCAGCCGTGACCCGTTTGGACGATCTGCTTTCAGCAGATACCTTGTCACCGCTTTCGAAGCAGGTTATTGCGGCGAATAAGGAACGTGGTCGTGCATGGAGGGGCTTGAATAATTTTGCCAAAGCAATGAAAGCCTGTCCGGAGGCTTCGGTGGCAGCAGCAGCGGGGCGGGCGAAGGCGGTGATCGACAAATACGGCAATCCGACCTATCTGCCGCAGCTGCAAGAGAGCGCCATCCTTTACAGCCTGTTGCAGGAGCTCCGCGAGGCTTTGGCGGCGGGCGATTTGGACAGCCTCGGCATCGAAGTGTGGCTGGACGATCTGGAGGCGAAGGAAAACGCTTATTTGGCAGCCTCGAAAAAACGGTTGGCGGAGCTTTCTGCCCGGCGTGTCGGTGCCGTACAGCAAGCCCGACAGGGAGCCGATGCCGCCTATCGCCATCTGGTAGAATGGGTGAACTCTTTCGTTATGCTGCATGGCAACGCGCTGTTTGCCAGTTTTATAGCGCAACTGAATGTTATGGTGGCTGAAGAGAAAGAAGTCCTCAAAGGACGTGCCACCCGGCGGGAAAACAAGGAAACTCAGGAAGAAACATAAAAAAACGCGGAACTTCACAGCCCCACGCTTCCCAAAATTTACAAACCACAAAATTTATAACATCATGAATTTAGTTCTAAACGGTCAAAAATTAATATTTACGCCACCCATGATATTAATTCCCTGCATCGGATATCCATAATACATTTCGTATTGCTGGTTCAGCAGGTTATTCACTTTAAGATAAGCTCCGAATGTATCGTTGAATGTATAGCCTACTTGCAGATTCAGTTCGTTGATGTTGTTCAACTTATAATCTTCTGCACCAAACAGGCAAGTGTATCGGTCGGTTGCCAGATAGTAATTCAGGCCGATTGCCAGCTTTTCAATAGGCTTTACTGTTACATCTGCATTGATCTCTACCTTCGGACGGCCATATACATACGTCAGATCTGCATTGGATGTTCCACCGACCCAAGTATCATCGTAATTACCTTTCCAGCTATTATAAACTCCTTTCAACTGAATATCCAAGAAGTTCTGATAACTGTATTTCAAATTGGCACCGGCAAAGAAGGCCTTTGTGTCAATGCCTGGTAATACATTCGAATAGTTTCCGAACTCACCTTCGTTGAAGATACGTGAAGGAATAAAGAGAGCATCCGATGAACGGATCTTGTATCCGGCAAAGACATCAAACCAGAATCCGGGAGCTGCGCCGCACTTCACACCGACTTGTCCGTTCAACCATTCGCGTGTCGGAGCTATTTCTTCGGTAGGATTGAAATAGCGGTTGACGAGTGATGTTTCGTAAGCACTATTCGAGTACAGGCGACCGTCGGCCTTCAAGTAAAGGACCGTCTTGTTCGCCACTTCTACATCCGCCGCAATATTCGGTGAAGCCGTGAAAGAATTGTCTTCACCAGTAACGAACATCACGTTTGCACCCAGTTTAACATTCCAGTTTTCTCCGGCTATCTTATAATACGGACTTAATATAATCTCGGCATGATTAGCAAAGACACAATTGGGAACTCCTTCCGGATAAGTCGGCAGGTTATAGGCGAAGTATTCTACTTGTCCGCCAACACCCACACGTTGGTTTCCATTAAAGAAAGCACTGAAGTCGAATTTCGCATCCAAGGTATGTTCTGTCGGACCGTCCAGCTCTTTGCTTAATCCGTATTTGTGCGAGAAATTGATGTAATCCAAATCAATCAAGTAGAAGAACGCCGCGTCTTCTTTCGCTTCTATACCAATATTCGCCTGGATCGTCTGGTTTACCTGATTGGTTTCCCGATCGGCTTTTTGCAGCAGATCTTCCGTCGTCAGGCTTGGAATGTCATTCATAGGCAGTCCATAGTAATTGAATCCCGAATAATTATACTTACCGCCCAGCTTCAAGATGGCCTTATCAAAGGTATGGGCATAGTTGATACCACCTACGTTATCATTCAGTTTTGCCTTGACCTGATCTTCGATCTGGATATAATCAATATTACCGTTTGTTGAACGGTGAGAAAGGAATACATTCAGCTTGTCTTTTTCTGTACTTAAGATGTGATAGCCGAAGTCTCCATTGATATTCAAATGCATGCCGGCTGCCACGTTCAGGTAACCGCGACGCTTGTTATAATCCATTTGCGTCATGATATTACCCGAAGGCAAAAGCGAGATCTGCTTTTCCGGATCGGTTGCCAATGTAAACGGAGAATAAGAAATCGCCCGTTTGGTTACCTGCGGTTCTTTGATCGCCGGCAACGTATTGACTTTATTGGCATCCTGCACCGTCGGAGCATATTCACGTTCCAACGTCATTTCGCGGTCCAGCTTTTTTTTCGTTTCATCCTCTTGTGCTGAAACAGTAACGGCAGAACCCAGCAACACCGCTACGCAAAGTACTTTCTGATATTTTGTTTTCATCTTAGCCTCCTCATTACTTTAGTTTTGCCAAACGGCTTTCAATCATCTCGGTAATGTTGTCGTCGCCCTGATAATTTTTCTGCAAACTGTTCAGATAAACGCGGGCCTGAACCGGATCGCCTTTACGAATATAAATATCTGCCCAAAGGATGAATCCGCGAGCCAGCCAGTATTGATGCGGTGTACCGTTCTTGGCAAACTCTTCCAATACCTTTTCAGCGTTCTTATCATCATTGGCATCGTAATAAAGTTGTGCCAATAAGTATTTGGCTTCAGCACCTTGTGCCGTACGTGTATCTTGACTGATCAGCTTCAGGTCTGCCAATGCTTTGGATTCCTGATCCATTTCCATGTAAGCCTTCGCACGAACGTAACGGGCTTCGTTAGCTATTTCCGGAGAAACTTTCGGATTCTTCAGTAACTGATTTGCTCCGGCAAGTGCATCTTTCTGGTTACCTTCTTTCAATGCACAACGCATGATTCCCAAAGAGGCAGCTTCTTTATTGTCGGCACTTTCTGCAATCTCATTCAATCGCTTGAATGTTTCAAGAGCCGCCTTGAAGTTTTCTGTCAGGTATTCAATTTCAGCTTTACGCGCTGTTGATTCTTCCAGGAATTTCCGGTCGCCACTGGCAATTACTTGTTCAAACATCGGTAAAGCCTCGTTATATTCCTTCAAGTTGAAAGCGATGCTCGCCAAGTAGAAGTTGGCATTGGTACTGAAGGCACCGTTCGGATAATTCTGCAAGTAATTCTGCATACTCCGGCGTGCTCCTTCATTGTCACCCCGCATAAACAACTTTTCAGCCGCTATATAAGTCAGCGAATCCTGCTCGTTGATGTTCAGGTGGATGTTTCCTCCCAGTGAGTTTACATAGGCAGCATAAGCATCAATATCATTCAAGTCGATATAAACAGACTTCAAATCCTGCAAAGCGACCTTGGCTTCTTCACTGCCCGGATACTTGCTGATGACTTGTTTATAAGCTTCTGCTGCTTTTTCCGGCTGATTGTCGTTATAGTAAATCAAGCCTAACTGGATACCGGCTTTCCGAGCCAAACTACTTTCCGGATACTCTCCAATTAGCTTGTTAAAGGTTTGAATAGCTGATGAACTGTTTTCCAATAAGACGTAAGTACGACCTTTCTCAAACAGGGCATCGTCGATATATTGAGATTCCGGATATTCACGAATCAACTGATCCATAGCCTGGATCTTTCCGTTATAATCTTTCTGCAAGCCCAGTACGAAACCTTTCTGGTAAACGGAATAATCTCCGGCAGAAGGAAGAACCTGAGAGGCTTTGTTGTAATTCTCTTCGGCTGCGGCAAACTGGCGATTATGGAACAGACAGTCGCCGATACGGTTATAAGCATCCGCATACGAAGCTGCAGCATGATTTTGTTCCACATCCGTATATTGGCGGAAACGATTTAATGCCATATCATATTCCTGCTGCTTGAAATAGCAGTATCCCAGGTTATAGAATGAAAGGGCATACATATCCGTTCCTTTCTGCTGTGTATTGTTCTGATAAGTCCGATAGTCGGAAATCGCATTTCCGTATTCACCTTTCCGGTAGTAGGATTCACCTCTCCAGAAATAAGCATCACTACGGGCTTCTTCGTTATACGTTCCCATCTGGATGGCACGCGTGAACAGATCAATCGCTTCATCCATCTTCATGTTGGTAAAGGATTCCGTTCCCAATTGGAAGAGAATATTCTGTTTGGCATCCAGAATCTTGACACTCGGATGCTTGATCTTTTCGATCGACTTCAGGGCAGCATCATAATTCTTGGTAGTCAGATAGACTTCTACCAGATAATCATTTACTTTGTCTGCATATTGGGAATTCGGGAAGTCGTTCAGGAAATCTTCGAAGATCGTAACGGATTCGCCAAATCCTGTAAATGCCGTTTCGTGTATCAGTAAAGCATAGTTGTACATAGCTGCTTCCTGAATTTGTCTGTCGTACGAAGAGGTTGCAGCCGCTTCGAATGCCATACGTGCATTATTCTTATCATTCTGTTTCAGATAAGACTGACCTAAATACAGATAAGCATTCTGTGTTAATGCATCATCTTGGCTGACAACCTTACCGAAGTTGTTGACTGCACTGCTGTAATTGCCTTTGTTGAACAGACATACTCCCAACAGATACAAGTCGCTGCGTAAGGGTTCATCGGCTTCTGATACATATTTGCTCAGATAATTCAGCGCTTTGTCCTGTTGTCCCTGATGATAATAGGAATTACCCAGGATACGATATAATTCGGTGTTGTTATTACTTCTCGGATAAGTATCCAGCAATCGTTCGCCTTCATTGATTACTTGGCTATATTTATTCTGGATAAAATAGATTTGTGTCGTGTAATATGAAGACTGTTCCTTGAACTCCGGATTCTCTTTCAAGGCATCAAATTCTACGAGCGCTTGATTGTATTTGCCGTTTGCATAATCAATATAAGCTACGTAGTAGGCAGAAGCATTCCGATATTTATCGCCTATTTGCTGAATACGGCTGAACATCTGCCGAATTTGTTGCAACTTGTCCGGATTATCTTTTTCTACTTGAAGCATCGAGTACGCCAGACGAAAACTATATGCTTCCTGTTCTTCCGGACTCAACAGGTCGATGTCGGCTTCTTTTAACCAGAAGATAGCCTTCGGATAGTTCTTTTGTCCGAAATGAACCGAACCGATCAGAAACTCTATCACGTCGGAGTGGCGTGAATCCGGGTACGTTTCAAGATACATTTTCAATAGCTCGTCTGCATTGGGGCGACCTTGCTCAAATGCGGCATAAACCAGCATGAAGTCTGCTTCCTGAATCAAGTCTGCATCGGTGGCATGGGCTTTGTAGGCTTCCAGCTTGTCAATGCAGCCAGAATAATTCTTCAGGCCAAACAATTCCTTGCCTTCTGTAAACAGACGCTCCGGACTGCCAAACTGATACGAGCGTTGAGCATCCACCATGTGCGTACCAAGTACCAGGCATAAGGGAATAAGTATTTTCTTCATCACACTCTTTGCTTTTAATGTGTTTGTTTACTAAAAACAACAAACAACTTTCGCTGTTTGTTTAAACTAACTCTTTGTGTAATTAATTTACAAAGATATATAAACCCGTTGAGATTTAGACAACTTATTAGCCGAAAAAGCTTGCTGTTTGTTTTTTAGCAGTTCATTTCCTGATATTGCCGGATAGCTTTCCGGATGGAAGTAAGACCAAATTCTTCGGGTTGTAGTGTGGCTGGCTGGCGAATGATGATTTCGGCTGCATCGTCGGCTGCCTGTGCCTGGGTAAATTGCTTGACATGACACTCGAAGAACATATCGACGGTATGTACTTCAAATCCTTTGTATGGATAGATGTTGGGGATAGAAAACAGATACTCGCAGTGATCGATCTGAAGTCCGGTTTCTTCTTCTACTTCTCGGGCTGCAGCTTCTTCTGCACTTTCATACATATCGACGAAACCTCCGGGCAGATCGAGTGTACCTTTACCCGGATCTTTGGCGCGTCTGACCAGCAATAATTCTCCGGCTTCGTTACGGATAAAGCAAGCAACGGCTGATGAGGGATTGAAATAATAGACAAAACCACAATGCGTGCACTCTTTTGCTTTCTCATTGTGGATGACAAACGTCGGCTGTCCGCAAACCGGACAGAATTTAAACTGATGTAAAGGATGTTGTTTCATAGTTTGCTATATAAAAAAGACAGATCGCATTTTACATACGACCTGTCTTAAAAACATTGTATTATAGGGAAAGATTTTTTTCTTATTCTTTAACTTCCCAGCCTAAAGCACTTGCTCCTAATACGGCAGCATCGCTTTCTTTCAACTGAGAGAATAATAATTTAGTCTTGCCTTCATATACTTTCAGCATATTCTTTTCCATAGAACGCTTGATCGGGTTCATCAGCAGATCACCTGCTTTTGTCAGACCACCGAACAGGATGATTGCTTCCGGACTAGAGAATGCTACGAAGTCAGCAAAGGCTTCTCCTAACATGTTGCCTGTAAATTCGAAGATTTCCAAAGCCAGTTTATCGCCTTTCATAGCTGCATCGAATACATCTTTTGATGTGATTTCATCCGGATCCAATTCGCGAAGCAAGCTTTCATCTTTACGGATTTCCAGATATTCGCGCGCTGTTCTGGCAACACCTGTAGCTGAAGTATAAGCTTCCAGACAACCCTGACGACCGCAACCGCAAGGACGTCCGTTGTTACGACGCATGATAACATGGCCTAATTCGCCAGCAAATCCGTCGTGACCATACACCAAGTTACCGCCAATAACAATACCGCTACCTACACCTGTTCCCAAAGTGATAACGATAAAGTCTTTCATTCCACGAGCAGCACCGTAAGTCATTTCACCGATTGCTGCAGCATTGGCATCGTTTGTCAGCGCAACAGGAAGACCTCCTAAATAATCGCTGATCAGTTCTGCCAAAGGAATTTTACCTTTCCAAGGAAGATTGGGAGCAAATTCAATACAGCCATTAAAGAAGTTTCCGTTTGGCGCTCCAATACCGATACCTTTGATCTTGCTAGGACCACCAGCCTGATCGATGATTCCTTTCAAACCGTCGCCCAAAGCTGTTACATAATCGTTGATATCTGTATATTTACCAGTCTTGATAGAACTAGTATATAAAATAGTTCCGCGTGCATCAACCACGCCAAAAACCGTGTTGGTACCACCTATATCGATACCTACTACATAAGGCTTCTCCATGATTTTATGTTTAGATTAAAAATGAATTACTAATTAATTGTAGGCAAATATAAGTTCTTTATGAAAAGTAACCATGAATTTCGGGAAAAAAATTACATATTCATGTCTATTTTATTTCATCTCAAATAAATCTCTGTCTTAAAAATATGTTTTAGAAAATGTTTTATCCGCAGATGCCGATAAAACCTATATATCAAGACTTTCTCCGGGCTGTTGGAGCAGATTGAACGAAACGCCTTTTTCTTGGGCGTACGTTCCAAACGGAAGCGTAAGTTCCGGCTTTTCCCAAAAATGCATCGGAATGAATTGTTTTACATGTATTTGCTGAATGAATTGTTCGGCACCTCGGGCAAAGTCACTTCCGATTCGTGGATCGACCGGAAACAGGGCAATGTCGATGTTGTTGCATGTTGCTTTCAAAATCTTTATTTCATGCAGGAAGTTTCCTTCGGCTTCTTTTACTTCCTGTTCGGTCGATTCGTCTTTCCAATGCCAGTTGTTGAGGTCTCCTGCATGGAAGATATGCTTGTGTTCGCATGTCAAAAGGAAGGATACGCCTACATCTGTCGAGCCGAAAGCCTGAATCCGGATCAGATCATCTTCGTAAATGTCTCCTTTGGCCAGGAATGTCGCTTCACTGGCCATTGCCTTTTTGTGTTTCAGGATATCTTTACTTAATAAGTAATGAATATTCTCCTTTTGTTCTTTCCAGGAAAAGATTTCCCGGCTGAAATGATCCGGATGAAAATGTGACGACAAGATATAAAGAGGTTCCGGCTTTTGGAGCAAGATGTCGTGTACATAACCTTGCTTTCCCTTCGTATCTTTATAGTAATCGAATAGAATGGAATAAGCCGGAGTCTCCAGAACAAAACAACTGTGATAAATATATGTCAGTTTCATAAAAAGCTTTTTATAAAGAACACTACATACGGCTCTTTTGTTCTTGTCCGGCTCCTGTTCCTTTATATTTGCTTTTGCTGGCATTGAATTTATAGCGGATTGTCAGTCTTGCTTGGCAATGTGTGGAATGCTCGTCCATTTGCATGGTTTGCCGGTCGCTGACATACATGATAAAACTACGTTTATAGCTATCCAAAACATTCCATGCGTCGAGCTGAAGGGTCAGGTTGTCGTTGAGGAAGCTCTTTTGTAAGGAAAGATCTGCTCGCCATGAGGGTTTTAAGAAACGACCGTTTTGAATATCTCCTTTCGTCTTGTATAGGAAATCAACATCCAGTAAAATACCCCAAGGCAACTGAAGGTTGTTATTCCAGGTGATGGTTCCCATCGGGTTATTCAGTTTTAACGGCCCTTGAGGCGTTTGGGTTGTGTACCATTGTTTTGTTACCTGAAATCTCCATTGCGGACGCCAGAATCCGATGGTAGGAGCAATGGTCAGTCCGGCAAATACCTTGTCGTACGTCGGAGCATTAGCCAGCGACATGAGCATAATGGTCGGATTTTCTTCGTTGTATAAGCTTGTCACGTTGATAACCTTGTCTTTGATACGGTTATAACCGGTACTTACTTGTAGCCATCGGTATGTTGCTCCCAATGTTACGTTTTGAGTCAATGTCGGTTTCAATAGAGGATTTCCGGTTTCGTATGTATATTTGTTGGCATATAATACGTTGTTACGCAGATCCCAATAGGACGGACGAGCAATATCTGTCCGGTAAGCCAGTTGGATGTTTATCCGTTGGATAGGAAAAGACAAGGAAAACGTCGGGAACAGGTTATTGTATGTCTTGCTTTGTTCGTCTATCCGTTTGCCTTCTACGTAATAGTCGGATGAGGTATATTCGTAGCGCAGCCCTAACTGGGTTTGAACTTTTCCGAAATTCTTTCCGTATTCGGCAAAGATGGCTCCCATGTTTTCACGGATACGACTGTCGTCGTCATTGAGAATTCCTTCCGGATTGATGAATAGATTCCCCCGGTTTGTATATGTATATTCACCACCCAAAGCGAACTCGCCGTCCCATACGGGTTTGGAAAGTATCAGTTTGGTAGCATATAACGAATTGCTTACGTCATTGAATGAGGAAACTGTCCGGGTTTCTTCTGCTTGATTGGGTATGCGGGTGACTTCATCGATGTCGTTTTCTTTATGGATATCACTCCAGTAACCATCCAGGTTTAAGTCAACGTTCCAGTTATTGATTTTTCCCGTGTAATAGGCATTCAGTTGATGGGTGTCATCTTCATCGGTTTCGAGATTCGGACTGTAAGTGCTTTCTGTGGGTTCATAGTCTTGAAATACTTCTGTATTCAGGATCATGTTCATGGTATTTGCCGGCGTTTTATCATATCCGTAACGAATACCGATGGCATTATTCTCGTCGAAAGTGTAGTTCAAGGCAAGCTGTGCGCCTAATCTTTTGTCTGTTCCATCGGTGAAGACGGTTGATTCCTGTCTCCAATATTGCTGGAGATAAGTGTCTTGGTAAAAATCTTTGGAGGACCATCCGTAAGAACGAGAACCGTAGATCATGCCCGGCAAGTCAAAACTCCCTTTACGATAGTTGAAGTTAAACTGTTCCAAGGCGCTCCAGTCGCGGTTGTATTGAAACATGGCGCGATTGTCGAATCCAAAGCCTTCACCTTTAACCTTCTTGGTGGCAATTCGTATGACTGATGTTACTTCAGCTCCGTATCGGGCACCCGGATTGTTGATGACTTCTACCGACTTGATGTTTTCTGCAGATATCTGATCCAGTTCTGTCAGGTCTCGTACTTTACGTCCGTTGATATAGATTTCTGGTGTTCCCCTTCCGAATACGTTTATTTCTCCGTCTTGGGCGGTTACATTCGGGATTTTGTCGAGTAATTGTTCGGTAGTTCCTGCTTTTTCCAGTACGGTTCCGCTTACGCTTGTTACCATCGCATTTCCTTTCATGCGGGTAATGGGTAATGAACCCTTTACTACGACTTCGCCTAATTGCTGTACATCCGAGGCCAAACGTATGATGCCTAAATCAGGTGGATTGATGGATTTATAGATGGTCTCAAAGCCAATAGACGAAATGCGGACGAGCTGGTTGGAGGCTGTTGCTTCCAAGGCGAAAGAACCGTTTTCATCACTCATCGTACCCGTTACGAACGATGAATCCGGAAGCGATAACAATACGATATTGGCATAGGGTAAAGGCTGCTCTTTTTCATCGACAAGTTTTCCATGGATCGTTTGTGCTGAAAGAGGTATGCTTCCTGCTAATAGGAAACAGGTAATGATGTTTTTAATCATCTGGTTTGCTTTTTAAGTTTGACATCCTGTATTATAAAATAAGAAGCGTGAGACTTGTTCTGTCCATTGAAAAACAGGTATCGCCAAACACCTCGCAGAAATGGACGAAGAAACAATATTCTCACGCCGTATTGTGTATGACGAATAGGATATAGCCATCAAGGGCCATACCAAATTGCATACAGACAAACACAGAATGAGCGTTACATTGTCTCTATCCTTCTGCTGAAATTGGCGATTTCGTTTTTCAGGATAAAGCAAAAACGCTTAGTTTACGTCAGCGGATTTCTCCCGCTTGTATCGCAAATATACGTTTTTTTCCAATGCAACGCTCTTGAGAGAATATTATTTCTTCAAAAATACATAAAAAGAAGAGATACTGGATATAGATGTAAAATCTTTTTATTTATATCGTTTCACCAGGGTGAAATGATCGTTCCACAAGGGTGAAGATATCGTTCCACCCAGGTGAAACGATCGTACCACAAGTGTGAAACGATCTGTTTTTAGGCAGAAACGCCTTTCTTTCTAAAGAGAATAGATGATAATATACCCATGTTTGAAAAAAGAGCAGGCAGTATCCCATCCTTATTCCAAAGGATTTCATCGGTTCATTATGGATAAGACAAAACTTAATAAGATTTTTTAATAAGCTTTCATTCTGATTTTTGTCAACTAATTTTGTTTATTTTTTGTTGTATAACTGACTATAAATACTGATTTATTTCTACCTTTGCGACAAATAGAACATTTATAAGTTTATGGAAAAGATTAGAGCAGCCATCGTTGGTTATGGCAACATTGGAAAGTATGTTCTGGAGGCTTTGCAAGCCGCCCCTGATTTTGAAGTTGCAGGCGTTGTACGCCGTAATCCTAATGATATTCCGGCCGAGTTGCAAGCTTATCCGGTTGTAGATCATATCTCGAAATTGGAAAAAGTAGATGTGGCTATCTTGGCAACTCCGACCCGTCAGGTTGAACATTATGCAAAAGAAATCTTGGCTTTAGGCATTAATACAGTAGATAGCTTTGATATTCATGGTGGAATCGCCGACCTTCGCCGTTCGTTGGACGAAGTAGCGAAGGCTCACAACCGGGTTTCTGTTATTTCTGCCGGTTGGGATCCGGGAAGCGATTCAGTTGTTCGGGCTTTGTTGGAAGCGATGGTACCGAAAGGTATTACATATACGAACTTTGGTCCGGGTATGAGTATGGGACATACCGTAGCAGTTAAGGCAATTGAAGGCGTAAAGGCTGCGTTGAGTATGACAATCCCATTGGGAACCGGCGTTCATCGTCGTATGGTTTATATCGAAGTGAAAGACGGATACGATTTCAAGGATGTAGCTGCCGCAATCAAAGCCGACGATTACTTTGCTCATGATGAAACACACGTGATGCAAGTTGAAAGCGTAGATAACCTGTTGGATATGGGACACGGTGTAAACTTGGTACGAAAAGGTGTATCGGGTAAAACACAGAATCAGTTGATCGAATTCGACATGAAGATCAACAATCCGGCTTTGACAGCTCAGATTCTGGTATCAGTTGCCCGTGCAAGCTTGAAGCAGAAACCGGGAGCTTATACGATGATCGAATTACCGATTATCGATATGTTGTATGGCGATCGCGAAGCCTTGATCAGAAGACTTGTTTAATTTCATAGAAGATTGAAAGTTGAAAACCGGAGAGTGCGGAAGGCATTCTTCTCTTTTCAACTTTCAGTTTTTTATTTTCAATCGAATACTTATGTTGGATTTTATCACATGGACAGCCGATCCGGCCATCTTCTCAATCGGTTCAAGAGAGATTCGATGGTATGGCTTGGCTTTTGCTGTTGGTTTCTGGATTGGATATATGATCGTTCAGAAGATGTGGAAGCAAGAGAATCTTAAGCCGGAATGGATCGATTCCTTGTTGATGTACACCATTTTTGGTACAGTCATTGGCGCTCGCTTAGGGCATTGTTTGTTCTATGCCCCGGATTATTATTTAGCCAACCCGATAGAAATCTTGAAAATCTGGGAAGGAGGATTAGCCAGCCATGGTGGAACATTAGGTATTATTATCGCTATTTACTTTTATTCCAAGCGGATTACCCATAAAAGTATGTTGTGGACGTTCGACAAGTTGGTTGTTCCGACGGGATTGGTCGCAGCCATGATTCGTTTGGGCAACCTGATGAACCACGAGATCTATGGTCATCCGACGGATCTTCCTTGGGCTTTTCGCTTTATCGAGAACTTACATGCCTGGAAAGCCGGTGCTGAACCGATATTTTCTGCGCCGAGTCATCCGACACAATTATACGAAGCACTTTGTTATCTCCTGACATTCGTCCTGTGTATGTGGTTGTATTTCCGCAAAGAAGCCTGGAAACGTGAGGGACTTATTTTCGGAGTATTCATGATCTGTATCTTTACTTCCCGTTTCTTCATCGAATTCCTGAAGAACGACCAGGAAGCTTTTGAAGCAGATATGCTGCTGAATATGGGACAACTGCTGAGTATTCCGTTTGTATTGGCAGGAATTTGGTTTGTTGTGAGAGCTTGTCGTGCGCAGGCAAAACCCAATCATTAAAATAAATCTATAATATATATGTATAAGCTGAAGGAAATTGCTGATAAAGTTTATTATGTTGGCGTAAATGATCGCCAGAAGGTCTTGTTTGAAAATATGTGGCCTTTGCCTTATGGCGTTTCTTATAATTCGTATCTGATCATTGATGAAAAGACTGTATTGGTAGATACGGTGGATGTTTGTTATTCGGATATTTTCTTGAAGAAAATCGAAGATGCACTGGGTGGCCGTACACTGGATTATCTGATCGTTAATCACATGGAACCGGATCATTCCGGAAGTATCCGCCTGCTTCGTCAGCTTTATCCGAATGTTCAGATAGTAGGAAACAAACGTACTTTCGACATGTTGGAAGGTTTTCACGGAATTAATACCGGACTGTTGGAAGTAAAAGACGGAGAAACTTTGAACGTTGGTCGGCATCAGCTTTCATTCCATCTGGCACCGATGGTACACTGGCCGGAAGTGATGGTGACATACGATGCTACAGATAAGATTCTTTTCTCTGCCGATGCTTTTGGAACATACGGAGCATTAGACGGAGCTGTCTTGGATGTAGACATGAATCTGGATCACTATTGGGATGAAATGCGCCGTTATTATGCCAACATTGTAGGTAAATACGGTAATCCGGTGCAAAAAGCCTTACAGAAGTTGTCGGGTTTGGAAATTAATACCATTTGTTCAACCCACGGACCGGTATGGACAAAATATATTCCGGACGTAATCAAAATCTATGATCAGCTGAGTCGTTATGAAGGACAAGACGGAGTGGTTATCGTATATGGCAGTATGTATGGTAATACCGAGCAGATGGCCGAAGCGATTGCTTCGTCATTGGCAGAACATGGTGTGAAAAACATCGTTATGCATAATGTAAGCAAGAGCCATGCTTCCTATATCTTGAAAGATATCTTCAAATATAAAGCTGTTATTATTGGTTGTCCGACATATAGTAACCAACTTTATCCGGAAATCGATTCTCTGTTGCAGAAGATCGAAGTACGCGAAGTTAAGAACCGCCTGTTCGGTTATTTCGGTTCTTTCTCATGGGCTGGAGCAGCCGTAAAGCGTCTGGCAGCTTTCGGAGAAAAGATGAACTGGGAAGTTGTTGGTGCACCGGTTGAACAAAAGCAAGGCTTGAAGCCTGATAAGTATGAAGCTTGTTGGGAACTTGGTAAAGCCATGGCAGAAAGAATCTGATTTTTTTCGGATTAAATGAATTAAATGTGTACATTTGTGAATGTTTTGTTTTTGAACATTCGCACATTTAAAATATAATATTATGAGACTTATTATTGAACAGAATTACGAGCAGTTGTCAAAATGGGCAGCTAATTATGTTGCCGCCAAGATTAAACAGGCAAATCCGACGCCGGAAAAACCATTTGTATTAGGTTTGCCAACCGGATCGTCTCCGTTAGGCATGTATAAGAACCTGATCGAGTTGAATAAGAAAGGAGTTATCTCTTTCCAGAATGTAATTACTTTCAATATGGATGAATATGTTGGACTTCCGAAAGATCATCCTGAAAGTTATCATTCTTTTATGTGGAATAATTTCTTCAGCCATATCGATATCAAACCGGAAAATGTAAATATCCTGAATGGTAATGCTGAAGATATCGAAGCGGAATGTGCTGCATACGAAGCAAAGATGAAAGCTGCTGGTGGTGTTGATCTGTTCTTGGGAGGTATCGGACCTGACGGTCATATTGCATTTAATGAACCGGGCTCATCATTGGCTTCTCGTACTCGTATGAAAACATTAACTACTGATACGATTATTGCCAATTCCCGTTTCTTCGATAACGATGTAAATAAGGTTCCGAAGACAGCTGTAACCGTAGGTGTTGGAACTGTTCTGGATGCAAAGGAAGTTTTGATTATGGTAAATGGTCATAACAAAGCACGTGCTTTGCAACAAGCCGTTGAAGGTGCCGTTAATCAGATGTGGACAATTACAGCTTTGCAGTTGCATCCGAAAGGAATCATCGTTTGTGATGATGCTGCTTGTGCTGAATTGAAGGTCGGTACATACAATTACTTCAAGGATATCGAAAAAGATCATCTGTGTCCGGATTCTCTGTTGAAATAAATAGTTTAATTAGATATTCATAAAGATGGCGTCGTTTCGGAAATTCTGAGACGACGCTTTTTTATGTTTGTCGTCAATCCCGATATATTTTGTGGAACTTGATAAAAATATGTATCTTCGGGAAATATTAAATCTGAATACTCATGAAACGGAAACTTCTGTCATTTTTATTCTTTTCATTGGGCGTTTGTTCTTTATGGGCCCAGGATTTGGCTTTGGTCGACTCACTTGAACAGCAGAAGTCGCTTTATGAGCAGTTAAAGAAAGAAGATGCGCGTTCTTTTACTTCGCATCTGAATTTCCAGTTCTGTACTTCACTTACAACCAGTTTCCAGGATTTTGCATTAGATCAGGCTCGATTCAAGTTAAATCGTTTGCGAATGGAAGTTCTGGGGCGTTTCTTTGATAAGTTTTCCTATCATTTCCGTTATACTTATAATAAATATACGAATCCAAATACAGTAGATGAATTGTCGACGCATGTCGAGTTGGCAAACATGGGTTGGGACATAACGGATCGTTTTACCTTGACAGCCGGTAAACAGTTCTTTATGTTGGGCGGATATGAATACTATGTCAATTCGATTCTGGTGCGGGAATTCTCGGACTTTAATAATTATACACCGGCTTATCTGACAGGCGTTTCGGGCACTTATCACTTAAAGCCGCATCAGTCGCTTACGCTTGAAGTAGCGAATAACCGAGTGGAAACAGAAGCTGAGATACATGTTGGCGAAGAGGCTTCTTCCATGCCTAAAGTCCCGTTGATGGGTGCGCTGAATTGGGTAGGAAAATTCTATGACGATCAGGCTTTGCAGTTTTATTATTCGGCAGCTGCCGGACAAATTCTGCGTAACCGGAATATATATTACCTGACTTTTGGAAATGTTTGGGAAAGAGGTCCGATTCTTGCTTACCTGGATTGTTTGTATTCCCGGGAAGAAGTTGATTCAAAAGGATTGGTTTCGTCTATTCAAACCTTGGAGAAAGAATCTCCTTTAACGGCGCAATATGTTCAATATCTGACCTGGATAGCCAATTTTGATTATCGTTTACATCCGAAATGGAATATGTATGTCAAAGGAGTCTATGAAACCGGCAGTGTTTATAAAGATAATTGGATCTATAAGAAAGGGACATATCGTCAGACTTGGAATACACAGTTTTGCGTAGAGTATTATCCTTTGAAGCGAAAAGACCTACAAGTCTTCTTACACCTCTCATACAAGAAAATTCATTTTCCTGAACTTGCCAGACAAATCGGAGGAAAAGATTTCTCTACCCAGCAAATCATGTTGGGAATGCTTTATACGATTCCGGTGATTTAACCTTTCTATTTTATTCAGATACATCAGATTATAAATGTTATTTGGGTAGCTTCATTTTTAATGGGCTACTCAAGGGCCTTTATTTTACCTTTATGGCAAGCGTTTTTTTTATTATCAATCGTTTTGATGTACTTTACATTCGAACGCATTTTTAACCACCTACTTTCGATCCTCTTGCTTTTCTTGTCCAAAAATTACTTTTGATTACGTGCAACCCTTCGTTTTCCAACTATTTACAGCTTTGTATTAACAAATATTAATCCGTTGAAATTTGTTGTAAATCGCTTAATTATTCGTACATTTGTGCCGAGAAACTTTTTGTATCATATGAGTGAATTAATTGCATTACCTGGGTGAATTGATTGAGTCACAAATGTGATTTGATCAATTCATAAAGGTGATTTAATTAGTTTCTCGGATATAAAAGACGAATTGACGGTAAAAACGGAATAAAAAATGTCAGCGAATTACGACTTCTATCAGAATCCCAAGCTGCCGGGAAGCAAGAAAAAAGCACGATACCATGCTCGGATTGTTCCGAGTGGCACAATAAGCACGGAAAAACTTGCAGAAGAAATCCAGAATCGGTGTAGTTTATCGACGGCAGATGTAAAGGCTGCATTAGTAGCTTTAGCCGATATTATGGCAGAAAAGTTACGGGATGGTTATAGCGTTCATTTGGATGGAATCGGATATTTACAGATGACATTGAAATGTCCGCCCGTTAAATCTCCGAAAGAAGTACGTGCGGAATCGATTCAATTTAAGTCGGTTGCCTTTCGTCCGGCAGCACGGATGAAACATCTGTTGCAACGGACTGATTTTGTTCGTCAGAAGGATAAATCGCATTCAAAGGCTTATACGGACACGCAGATCGATGAGATGGTGGCAGCTTACTTTGAAGAGAAGGAAACATTGACCCGTAGTCAATTCCAGGAATATTGCGGACTAACGTATTCAACAGCTGTCCGTCATTTGAAACGTTTGCGGGACGAAAAGAAGATTGTCAATATAGCTTCCTTAAAGCATCCGTTGTATCGGAAAGGAAATTGAGGAAATAGGGCTAAGAAACTTTTGATGTTTTAAATCTGGCTTAAGTTGGTTTCTGGCTGAATAATTGCATAGTTTCTGTAAATTCACTGACAACCTCTTTGAGTTGAGGATTATCTAATCTTGAAATAATTGCAACATAGTTTTGGACGCCTTCTGCGTCTTCAATGTTAGCTGAAATAAAAATGAATTCAGACTTACGAGGTGACGAGTTAAACCAAAATTCAAATAGACGATTTCTCATGCTTTGTCTACTATCACCTGTTTCACAAATATATAATAAGGCAGCTTTGGTGCTTTCAAAGAATTCGTGAATGATGGCCATGATAGATAGGCGAAGTTTAGGATCGCGTGGAGACTTTTTATTGTTCGTATTAGCTATGATAAACTGATATGACTCACAATTCAGTAATAATTCGTCTTCTAAGAAGCTAACAGCATAATTTATATTGTAATCTGTAACGAACTTATAGCATGAACTATCGTTGGTTGAGATTACAAAATAAGGAGAATTCTTATTGATACGATCTAAGTCTAATCTTACCATACCTCGAAATTAGTAGCTTCTTCGCCTGTACGTTTTTTGAATTCCGCTTTCAGTTCTTTTTCCAGCTTGGTTATATATTCCTGTTTCTTTTTGCGGGTAGCCTCAAATCGTTGCAAGACGTCTTCTCTTGTCATTTGTTTTTTAAGATGATCCATATTTATCGTTTTATATCAAGCTCTGTATTCCAAAGCTTTGTTCCTTTACAAAGATAGCTTTTTTCTTTTATATCAAGTATATATACATTGTAATTTATTAATAGACTTATTGAATTGGAAATTCTATGTAGTGGATCTATCTACAAGGATAGCTTGCCTTCTATAGAATAAAACACCGGCAATATCTGCTAAGATCCAACCGATGGGAACAGACCACCAGATGCCGTTGTAACTTAAACTCGGGATAGCGGCCAACGAATAGGCGAGGATGACTCTTGTTCCTAGTGAAATAATTGTCAGAATCAGGGAAACGGAAGGACGGGATATGGCTCGGAAATATCCGTAGAACAGGAATAAATAACCGATTCCGATGTAGAAGCTTCCTTCGATTTGCAGATAGGCGACACCGATTGATATGATTTCTTGTTCGGATGCTGGAATGAATATACTCATCAGTTCAGCGGCAAAGAAGAAAACCAGTATAGATACGATACCGGCAAACAAAGTGGTTGTCAGCCAGGCACAACGGATTCCCCGGCGTATCCGGTCTTGTCTTCGGGCACCGAAGTTTTGGGCGATGAAGGTTGAAAAGGCATTTCCGAAATCTTGTACCGGCATATAGGCAAAGGAATCGATTTTAACGGCGGCGGCAAATGCAGCCATGACGGTTGTTCCAAAGCTGTTTACAAGTCCTTGTACCATTAGAATGCCCAGATTCATGACCGACTGTTGCATGCAAGTCAGGTAAGAAAAGGATGCAATCTTCCGAATAGAGGAAAAATCAATCTGTCGGTTATCGCGCGATAAACGTAATTCCGGGAATTGTTTCCACGTATATAGATAGATACCTGCGGCAGAAACGATTTGAGAGATAACGGTTGCCAAGGCAGCTCCTTCAACACCCATTTTCAGTCCTACCATGAACAGTACATCCAATACGATATTAAGGGCAACAGATATAAGCAGAAAATACAACGGACTGGAGGAATTACCCACCGAACGAAGCAGAAAGGCATAGAAGTTATAGACTGCCATCGGTATCATACCCAGGAAGATGAGAAAAAGATACCGGTAAGTCATTGCTTCAAGTTCGGGTGGCGTTTGCAGCATCTTGATGATGGGTGAAAGGAAAGCTAGCGACAAGATATTGAGCAGGAGCGTCGTTCCTCCTACGATCAGCAGGGACGAGAAAATACTTTGTTTCATCTGTCGGATGTCTTTAGCTCCATATTGAATGGAAAGGACGGCACTACATCCCATACATAAGCCGATAAAGATGGAAGTAATAAAGACAATCAGAACGTAAGAAGAGCCGACTGCTGCCAAAGCTTCTGCACCCAGTACCTGACCAACGATAAGTGTGTCGGCAATATTATAGCATTGTTGTAACAGGTTCCCCAGCATAAGCGGTAAGGCAAAGTGAAGCATACTGCCGGCAATGGAGCCATTGGTCAGATCTCTTTTATACAGATGATTCATGCCTGAAAAGTTTTAAGGAGCCAAAGGTATAGATAGTTTTCTATTCCTTGGCTCCTTTTTCTTATTTCTTTTCCGGGAATGTTTATAACTTCAGTGGTGTGCCGTTGTAGAAGTCCAGAATCTTGGTCCGGAAAATGAATTCATATTTGGATTGTGCCTGTTCGGCTAAGCTTTTTGCATACTTGGTTTTTGCTTCGTTGAATTCGAATACCGTACTCTTTCCTGCGTTGTACCGGTCTTCGGCATACTTGAAAGCTTCCTCGCTTGCCTGGACGGATTTGTCGGATGCCAAGTACTTTTCTTGTGCAGCCGTTGCATTATAATAAGCCTGTTGTATCTCTTTATAGAGCGTTTTCTTGGTATTCTCCATCATCAGTTCCTGATTGTGAATACCGATACGTGCTTGACGTACACTGTTCCGTACCTGGAAGCGGTTGAAAAGCGGAATACTTAACGAGAAACCGATAGTCTTTCGTCCGTTCTGTGCCAACTGATCCGAGAAAGCGGGCATTTCAACATCTCCGGTATAGTAATGATAATAACCATTGGAATAGCTGGCTCCGAAGTTAATCTTCGGATAATAATACGACTGAGCTACTTTCAATTGCTTTTTCATACTTTCCAACAGATACTCTTGTTCCTTGATTTGAGGCTTGAATGTTACTGCCTGTTGATAAATATCATCCGGCGGAATGATACTGCTCATATAGGTATTGACTGCGTTATCCGTTGCCGGTGTGACGATATCAAATTCCGTTCCGCTCCGTTCCAGTTCCAGACTCTGTGCCAAATCCAGCAAAGCCAGCTTGACATTATTGCGAGCTTCAGTCAGCGATACTTCATCGTTGGCAGCCTGCGCCTTGATATCATAGAGTTGTGATAACGGAACTTTCCCCGCTTTTACCATGGCTTCCGTCTTGGTGATTTGCTCTTGACTCAAGGCCAATTGTAGTTCGGCAATTTTTGCCATCTCTTTGTTGTATAAAACCTGCAAATAATACGAAGCAATGTTGATAGAGAGATCTTCTTTCGCTTTATTCAGGTTTTCTACGGCCGCTTGCAGGTTCAATCGTTTGGCTGCAATGTCGTTTGGAATCTTAAAACCGTCGAAGATCGGCATCGACAAGGAAATAGAAGCCGAACTGTTGGCTGAGTTCTGGTCTACAATCACACCCGTCTTCGAAGGAGAACGGCCAAAGTCGAAGTTCTGTCCGATATTCGCATTCAAATCAGGCAGCCAGCTGTACTTACTAGTATGCAATTCCACCTTCTTATTGTCATGATCGAGTTGCCGTTGCTTCAGATCTATATTATGTTCTATCGCATAGCGGATACATTCTTCGAGCGACCACGTCTTGACTGGCTCGTTACTCCAAGCTGGAGTCGAAAGCAAGCAGGCGGAAATTCCTGTTAATAGAATCAATCGTTTCATAACATCTGCTGCTTAAGGGTTATTTTTCCGGTTGGATAGCTGCGCCACGAATCTTCGTATCCTTATCCAGTCCGCTTTTAACTTCAATATTGATACCGTCGGAAAGACCGATTTCGATTTGTTTCTTTTCGAACACCTGTTCCGGTTTTTCCTGCTTCAGCAGATAGACGAAGGTAGAATCGCCATTAAATTCGACCGTACTTTCAGGGATAGTCAATACACTGTCAGCCCGTTTAAGAACAATCTCGGCGTTGGCACTGTAACCGGCACGGATAAAAGCATCTTCTGGTACTTGCAAAGCCGCCTTAATCTCGAACTGAATGGCACCGTTCTCTTCGACACCTTTCGGAGAAACGTATTCCAATTGTGCATCCAGCTTGCGGCTTTCCATCGCTCCAATAGTCAGTTTGATAGGCATTCCTTCGTGAATACGACCAATTTCGGTTTCATCTACTTTCCCTTTAAAGATCATATCGTTCATATCAGCCACCGTCGCAATCGTTGTTCCGTCGTTGAAGTTATTTGCCTGGATTACTGAGTTACCTACCTTAACAGGAATATCCAGAATCATTCCCGTTATCGTACTGCGGATTTGTGTTGTACTGCTTACGTTGGAGTTTTTGGAAATACCGTCACGTACAATCTCTAATTCGCTTTGGGCTGTGTTACGTTCTTCTACTGCCTTTTGATAATTCGCCTTACTGGCTTCGAATTCTTCTTGGGCAATAACACCCTGCTGGTAGAGTTGTTCGTCTCGTTTATAAACTTCTTCAACCTGTTTGAGGGAGATTTCCGCCAGATTAACCCGAGATTCGGCACTGTTTAATTGTACCATTTCCGGAATTACCTTAATGGTTGCAATGATTTCTCCTTGCTTTACCATCTGACCGGCTTCTTTCTTCAGTTCAGCAATAATACCGGAGATTTGAGGTTTAATTTCGACTTCGTAACGGGGCTCTACATTTCCTGTCGCTACGGCTTTTGTTTCTACGTTACCGATAGTTGGTGTTACGATCTCATACACCGTAATTACCGGTTGTGCCTTCTGCCAAAGGAAATAGAAAGTTCCTCCTACGGCAGCGAAGATAATGACAAGCAACAGCGTTCTCATAATCTTCTTCACGATTCTGTTCTTCATATTCATTGAGCTTTTTTATATTATTCATCTCTTAATGCATCGATTGCCTTGATTTGCATAGCACGCCATGCCGGAATCAGTCCTGCCAACAGTCCACTAATTAATAGAATAATGGTGGCGGCAACCGCTGTTTGTATATTGACACTCGGATCTTTAATCACAATATCATCGCTGGGTGTAGCTGTCAGGATACGATTGACGAAGTCCAATAAGAATACGCCTGTACTTAGTCCCAGTAAGCCTGCCATGGCTGTCAGCATAAGACTTTCACTCATTACCTGCGAAATGATATCGAATGGTTTGGCACCCAATGCGCGGCGTACACCAATTTCCTTAGTCCGTTCCTTAACCGTTACCATCATGATATTACTAACTCCGATAATACCTGCTAATAAAGTTCCTAAGCCTACAATCCAAATCAGAATATCGATTCCCATAAACAGCAGATAAAAGGTGCGAAACATCTCAGCAATGTTGATGGTTCCCAAAGCCTGCGGATCTTCCGGAGCAATTTCATTCTGCTGAAAGATGATTTGCTTGGCCTGCTGGATAATCGCTTCCACATCATAGTTTGGCAGAATACTGATGGCAACCAAGAAAATCTTATCGCCAAGATTCATACTCTGTTGCAAGGTACTGAACGGAATAAATACACTTTCATCGGACCGCCCATTGATATTCATGTTGGTTGATTTAGCTTTTGTTACACCGACAACCTGATAATACAATCCGTTTACCCGAATGTATTTCCCGCACGGATTCCCATTCTGGAAAAGTGCTTTATTAACATCCATTCCGATGGTACATACTTTTCGTTTCTCTTTCTCGTCGATCGTGTTGAGCGGACGACCGAACAACATATCTTGTGTCTCGATGAAGAAGTAAGCAGGAGTAACACCTTTTACATGGTATGTACCACTGTTTTGTCCGTATACTACATTCTTATCGTTACTGCTTCCAAAGATCATTGGTGCGATCTGATCAACACCTTCTACTTCCCGTTGGATAGTTGTAACATCACGATTGCGCAAATCCCAACTTCTTCCTTTATTAAATCCTTTATAAGGTATACTAGTTTTGTCTGCATAAAAGAAGACTGAGTTGGTGGCAACACCTTCCGTCTCACCTAAAACTGCATTCTTTAATCCTGTTCCTGCTCCTAAAAGCAAGACCAACATTAAGATTCCCCAAAAGACACCAAAGCAAGTCAGCAGGCTTCTTGTTTTATTTCGGGTGATGGTTACCCATATTTCAATCCATCTGTCTCTGTCGATTAAAAACATACTCGCTCCTTTCTTTATTCAGTTCTCATGGCTTCGATGGCACTGATACTAACAGCTTTCCGGGCAGGAAAGTAACCTGCCAGCACGCCTGCTATGACAATCAGTAGCGTTGAAGCTAAAGCGATACTTAAATTAACTGTCGGATTGAGGAAGATCGTACCACCTTGTCCCGGGTTTTCACCGACTCCGGCTGCTTCCATCCCGCTATTGATCAGCTCGGTCAGTCCGATTCCTCCCAGCATACCGATATATCCGAAGACAGCTGTTACCAAAATAGATTCCGTAATAATTAAACGCAGGATAGAAGACGGCTTGGCTCCGATTGCTTTTCGGATACCAAACTCCTTCGTTCGTTCACGGACTGTAATCAACATGATATTACTTACGCCTACGATTCCGGCAATTAAGGTACCGATACCGACAACCCATATAAACAAAGCAATACCGTTCATGATATTATTCATCATGCGGAAGCTCTCAGCCGTGTTCCACATACCGATAGCATTGGTATCAGTCGGGTCGAATTGATGTAGCTGAGCCATCAAAGCCCGGAAGTCTTTCTCGAATTTCTCGTTGGCTTCCTTGCTGACGACACCCTTTAAGGTAAAGGAGAAACTGCTGAATCCATATCCTTTGTTATACAGACTGCGAGCTGTGGTGAAGGGAATATAAGCCGGCGCATTGTTGCTTTTCTCATCGTCGTTGTATATACCCACGACCTGCCACATCAGTTTCCCTGCTTTGATGTATTGTCCCAACGCATTCTGTCCGGGAAAAAGGACTTCAGCCATACGTGGACTTAATACGATGACTTTGCGCTCTTCCCGCATATCCAGATCGTTGATGAAACGTCCGTTCTCTGATTTTACATTTACATAATTGATCTTTGCATGGTCGGGGAAGACGCCTTGCATTTCTCCGCTGATAAATTCTTTATTGACATAGAGCGTATCGTTGTGCCAAACGTTGGCCGATAGTAAGTCAATTTCCTTGAACCGGTTCTTCAAGATCGGCAGGTCTGTTTCCTTGAAATGGATGACTCGACCGGATTGCATACCTTTCCATGGCTTGTTGGTGTAACCATTCCAGACTTGAACCTTGTTCATCGACATGTTCCGGAAGTTATGCATCACGCCGTTCCTCAGTCCATTTCCAGCAGCCAACATAATGATCAGCATGAAGATTCCCCATGAAACGGAGAAACCGGTCAAGAACGTACGGAGCTTGTTCTGCTTGATGGTACTCCAAATCTCTCTAAAATCATCAAATTCAAACATGACCTTTCCCTTTTTCTATATTCGAAATCAATCCGTCTTTCAGGCGAATGATACGATCAGTCGCATCGGCTACTGACTGTTCATGCGTGACAATGATCATTGTCATTCCTTCTTTGTTGACGTTACGCAGCAATTCCATGACTTCAACTGTCGTCTTACTGTCCAATGCTCCGGTAGGTTCGTCTGCCAAAATAATCTGAGGTTTGGCAATCAAGGCACGGGCAATGGCCACACGCTGCTTTTGCCCTCCAGACATTTCGTTGGGCATGTGTTCAGCCCAGTCCTTTAATCCGACCATATCCAGGTAATCCAAAGCCATGGCATTTCGCTTCTTTCGGGAAATACCCTGATAATAAAGAGGAAGCGCGACGTTTTCCATGGCATTCTTAAACGAAATCAGATTAAACGATTGAAAGATGAATCCGATCATCCGGTTTCTTAATTCGGCTGCTCGGCTTTCACTTAAGTCTTTAATCAGTTGCCCGTTCAAAGTATAGGTTCCCGTGTCGTATGTGTCGAGAATACCGAGGATATTCAGTAAAGTCGATTTCCCGGAACCCGAAGCTCCCATGATAGAAACCATTTCTCCTTTTTCGATATCCAGGTTGATTCCTTTCAAGACATGGAGTGGTGCTCCATTAAAATACGTCTTGTTGATGTCTCGTAGTTCGATCATTACTTTAATGTTTATGTATTAGACGCAATGCGGATTGTTTTTGTTACAAATTTGCATCGATAATTTTCGGTATTGTACCAACTTTTCATCAGATTCACGCTCTCTTTTCCTGATCCACTTCTCTGATCTGGGCTGATACTCGAAGCCTTGTGTTCCATTATGCTTTCGCATTGTTCTATCTGTTAGCGAAACAAATGTATGAATATAATAAGTACCTTGTATCACATGATACTTAATATTAGAGATATTTAACGGAAAGAATTAAGAAATAGAAAACAAATTGGAGAAAATAGGGCGTAAATGAAGATGTTTGAGATAAGAACTAATGATAAATTAATCTAATTTAGAGAAGAATTGTTATGTGAAAAAGTAACGGATTATAGGGAGAAACGAAGACTGTTTGGTCTTTTTCGTCTATTTCCCCTATAATCCGTTGACTGAAATGTATCAAAATGATTATTTATTCCGTTTTGGATGGAATAAGTTTCCGGCGGGATTTTACATCCGTTCCGGAACTTCAATACCCAATAAGCCCATGCCTTCCTTCACGATCTTGGCAACGTTGGCTGAAAGAACCAGACGGAATACTTTCAGTTGTTCGTCAGCTTCGTGTAAGATTGAGAAGTCATGGTAGAACTGATTGTATTCTTTTACCAAATCGTATGTATAGTTGGCTATCAGCGCCGGACTATAAGTTTCCCCAGCTTCTTTTACGACTGCTTTGAAGTTGGCCAACATTTGAATCAATCCTTCTTCTTTTTCCGAAAGCTCGAAGTTCGTTGGTAAGGCAGCCGGTAAAACGATTCCCTGTTCTACTGCTTTACGCAATACGGAGCAGATACGTGCATGTGTATATTGAATGAAAGGACCGGTATTACCATTGAAGTCAATAGATTCTTTCGGATTGAATGTCATATTCTTGCGCGGATCTACTTTCAGGATGAAGTATTTCAGTGAACCCAAACCAACCATCCGGGCAATATCTTCGGCTTCTTCCGGAGTCAGACCATCCAGTTTTCCTAATTCCTGAGAGATTTCGCGGGCTGTATTGATCATTTCTTCCATCAGGTCGTCGGCATCAACTACGGTTCCTTCGCGGCTCTTCATCTTGCCTTCCGGCAATTCAACCATACCGTAAGAGAAATGTACCAGACCCTTACCGAATTCGAATCCGAGTTTGTCCAACAGGATTGACAATACCTGGAAGTGATAGTTCTGTTCGTTACCTACCACATAGATCATCTTGTTGATGGGATAATCGTCGAAGCGCAATTTTGCCGTACCGATATCCTGTGTCATGTAAACAGAAGTACCGTCAGCACGGAGCAAAAGCTTTTCATCCAGTCCTTCGGCTGTTAAGTTAGCCCATACCGAACCGTCTTCCCGGCGATAGAAAATTCCTTTTTCCAATCCTTCCAGTACTTTGCTTTTACCTTCCAGATAGGTTTCAGATTCATAATAGATCTTGTCGAAATTGACACCCATCATTTTGTAGGTTTCATCGAATCCGGCATATACCCAGTCGTTCATCATTTTCCACAACGAACGGATTTCTGGATCTCCGGCTTCCCACTTGCGGAGCATTTCGCGGGCTTCCTGCATCAAAGGAGAAGCTGCTTCGGCTTCTTCTTTTGTCATACCCTGTGCTTCGAGTGCCGATGTTTCTTCTTTCAGTTTATTGCTGAACAAGACATAGAAATCACCGATGAGGTGATCGCCTTTCTTGCCAGCCTTTTCGGGTGTAATACCATTGCCCCATTTCTGCCAAGCCAACATGGATTTGCAGATATGAATACCACGATCGTTCACGATATTGGTTTTAACTACCTTATTACCGTTGGCTTCCATGATCTTCGACAAGCTATATCCTAACAGGTTATTACGAACGTGACCTAAGTGTAATGGCTTGTTTGTGTTAGGAGAAGAATATTCAATCATAACCAGCGGCGAGTTTTCAGTCGCTTTCGTAAAGCCATATTCCGGAGCCGCATTGATTTCGTTTAACAAATCAATCCAGCAACCACTGGCAACGGTCAGGTTTAAGAAACCTTTGATGACATTGAACTCCGCTACAGCCGGTTCTTTTTTTACCAGGTATTCGCCCAATTCTTGAGCAGTCTGCTCCGGAGATTTCTTGGACATACGCAGGAAAGGAAAGACAACCAAAGTAAGATGTCCTTTGAATTCTTTCTTTGTTTTCTGCAACTGTACTTGTGCCTCTGCTACATCTGCACCATACAATTCTTTGATACCGGCAATGACAGAACCGGTAATTTGCTGTTCAATAACCATATCTATCGTCTTCTATTAGCTAATTTTCGGCAAAGGTACGTCTTTTCGCTGATATTTACTGCTTCTATCCGTACGGAAATGAATCCGTTGGCTTACTTTTTTACTAAATGAGCATTTTGTCATTTTGTCAAAATACCCCTTCAATCCTTGCGCTGTACGGGAATGAATACGGGGCAGTTCGGTTTTGTGCGCTGTATTTGGACTTTAGGTTTGACAAAATAGCTGGAAATAAAGCTGATTGATTGACAAGGAGAGAAAAGAATAGGCATGGAAGGCGTGTTTTAAATTCTTCTGTTTTTCAGACCGTGCAAATATAAGCAGATTGATAGTTGGATTTGGGCATGATTGGCGAATAAAAAATGAACTTTTTGTGGATGGAAAAGGCCCGGAATCCGAAATTCGGGACTTTTATTTCCGTTTCTGCCGGACTTTTTCGGAAAATATAGGCAGGAAATCGTGAAAAAGTAAGGTCTTTTTTGAAATTCATAGGCATGAATTTCTTCGTTTTCAGGCATGAAAAAGCCTGTTTTTGGTTTGTTTTATTGAAAAAAGAGCCAAAATATCGATGAAAAATGCCTGAATACGAGAAAGGAGCGTTTATAAAACGGCTATAAAATTGATAAAAAGATACGGATAAGTGTATTAGGTAATCAAAATGATATTTCGGAAAAAGAAAAAAGGCGCAACCGATAAGTTTGCACCTTTGTTTATTATTCCGTGAAAAAATAGAATCAATTCAGCGAATCGTTCAGTTCGTTACTCGGTTTGAACTTAGCCACGTTGTGAGCCGGAATAACGATTGATTCTTTGGTTCTTGGGTTCAAACCCGTACGAGCGGCTTTTTCATTTACGCTAAAAGTACCGAAACCTAGAATGGCTACTTTATTACCTGCTTTTAATTCGGAAGCTACTGTATCCACGAAAGCGTCTAATGCCTTTTTGGCATCTACTTTACTCAATCCAGATTTTTCTGCAATTGAATTGATAAATTCTGTTTTGTTCATAATGAAAATAATTATGTAATTAATAGTATGTTTTCGTTTTGAAAATTAGAACGATAAACCGTTCCAAAAATACTTTTATTTTGTGAGCGAGCAAAATAAATGCTGTTTTTTTTACACGTGAATGATGTTTTATCTTCATTTTTGAGGTTAAAAGCAAAATATATTTACCTTTGCGAGATATAAACCAAAGTTATTGCGCAAGAAAATAAAGTATGATGAATCAAAATGGCGGAGGATTCTTAGATAGAATCCCGGTAGTGACAAAGAATCTTATTATCATTAATCTCTTATTTTGGGTGGCAAGCCTGAGTTTGCCGAAAGCCGGAATCGATCTGATCAGTTTATTGGGACTGCATTTCCCGGGAGCCACCGATTTTTATCCCTTTCAGTTGATTTCCTATATGTTTATGCATGATACGCATTCGTTTGCGCATGTGTTTTTCAATATGTTTGCTGTGTATATGTTCGGTCGTGTCCTTGAAAATGTTTGGGGACCAAAGCGTTTCCTGATCTTTTACATGGTGACGGGTATAGGTGCCGGACTGGTGCAGGAATTGACTTGGTATTTTGATTTGAGAGACGTGATCAATGCTCCGCAAGAACTGGTGAACATCGGAGGCGGACAGATATTGGACAAAGCTGATTTTTATAATTTGTTTGTAACCGTCGGTGCTTCCGGAGCCGTTTTCGGTATCTTGCTGGCATTTGGTATGCTGTTCCCGAATGTTCCCCTGTATCTGATGTTTGTGCCGATTCCTATTAAGGCTAAATATTTCGTTATCTTTTACGGATTGGCCGAACTGACTATGGGTGTAGCCAATTTCCGTGGAGACAGCGTTGCTCACTTTGCCCATCTGGGAGGTATGCTTTTTGGTTATTTGTTGATTAGATATTGGAAGAAGAAAGATTTGAGTAATGGACAGTTTTTTATCTAATATACAAACCCGTTTTCGGGAAGGCGATATCTTGCTTCGCATTATTTATGTGAACATTGCCCTCTTTTTGCTGATACGTCTGGCAGATATCTTCTTGTTGCTGTTCAACCTCGACGGGACATATTACCTGCGTTATCTGGAATTCCCTTCTTCTTTTGAAGTATTCCTGCGTCAGCCGTGGTCGGTTTTGACTTATATGTTTACGCATTACGAAGTCTTGCATGTCCTGTTTAACCTGTTGTGGTTGTATTGGTTCGGACGGATGTTCCTGAATCATTTTGACCAGCGGAAACTGTTGGGCGTCTATTTGTCGGGAGGTATCTTTGGCGCCATCCTTTTTATGCTGGCTTATAATATTTTCCCTTATTATGCCGATTCGGCGCCTTATAGTTTTCTGTTAGGTGCTTCGGCTTCGGTCATGGCGATTGTCTTCGGCGTTTCGTTTTATGCCCGCGAAGAAGAAGTCATGCTCTTCCTGATCGGACGAATCAAAATCTATTATCTGGCTATTCTGACATTATTGCTCGATTTGCTTTCTATTACATCCGGCAATGCCGGCGGTCATTTAGCTCATATCGGCGGTGCCTTGTTTGGTATCCTGTTTGCTTCGCGGATGCGAGCCGGGAAAGATATAACCCGTCCGCTGAACCGTTTGCTTGACAAGCTGGCCAACCTCTTTTCCCGTAAGCCGCGTATGAAAGTGACATACAAACGTCCTGAGACCGATTATGAATACAATGCTCGCAAGCAACGCGAAGCCGCTGATCTGGATGCTATTCTGGACAAGCTGAAGCGATCGGGTTACCAGAGTCTTACTTCCGACGAGAAGAAACAGTTGTTTGATGCCAGTAAAAAATAAAGGTATATGAAATTCTTTCGGATCATATTTCAGTCATTTTTTCTGACAATTCATGTCGTGATTGTCATTCTGTTTCTTTTGGCTGCGTTGTCCGATCGGATTTCTCCGGAGACATTTACCCTGGGAGCTTATTTGGGATTGGGTTTTCCGGTATTCTGTATTTTGAATTTATGCCTGACCGGTTACTGGCTTTTTACGCAGGAATGGCGTTTCATTTGGATCGGTCTGCTTTCTTTCCTGTTGTGTTGGGGGCAGGTAAAACTTTATTTCCCCTTTCATTCGCAGGTTGATGACATTCCGCAGGAAAATACTATCAAGCTTCTTACCTATAATATAATGGCATTCGGTTACAAACCACATACCAAAGAGAATCCGAATCCGACGATCGACTACATCGCCCGTTCGGGAGCCGATATCGTCTGCTTGCAGGAATATGCCGAAGATACGCAAAGTAAGTATCTGACCAAGAAGAAGATCTACAAAGAACTGGATATGTATCCCTATCGTTCGATCGTCTATTTGAACCGCGCCGGACGACTGCGTTATGGAATAGCCGTCTTTTCCAAGTATCCGATAGAAAAGAGTCGGCGGATCAAGTACGACAGCCGGTATAATGGTTCGGCAGTACATACCATACGCGTCAAGGATAAAAAGATTACTTTAATAAACAATCATCTGGAATCTTTCAAGCTGACTTCGGAAGACCGTTCCAAGTATGCTTCCTTTATCAAGGAAATGGATTCAGAAAGCTTTGGAAATTTGAAGGGAACTATCCAACAGAAATTAGGCGCTGCCTTTAAGATCCGTGCGGCACAGGCAAGAAGTGTAGCTAAGGCGATTGCTGATTCGTCCAATGAATATACTATTGTCTGCGGAGATTTTAATGATACGCCGATTTCGTATGCACATCATACGATAGGAAAAGGACTGACTGATGCTTTTTCGGCATCCGGAAGAGGAATGGGAATTTCGTATAATGAGAATTTCTTTTGGTTCAGGATCGACCACATTCTCTGTTCCCCTAATATAAAACCTTATAATTGTACGGTAGAACATGTGGATTATTCAGACCATTATCCCATGTGGTGTTACCTGCAATTGGAATAATGGTCTGAGGTAGTATTTATTCCATATTTTCGTCTAATGAATTGAAGACGTCGCCGAATAAGTTTTCAGCAAAGAAATAAGTGGCATCACAGAATAGCTTCGGATTCTTGATATAAGAAACCTTGTTGCCTTTGCCGCCGTTGGCAATGACATCTTCAGCCGGAATGTCTTTATGCTTCTTTTCGTTCTTCGGATCATACTCATATTTGATATCCGTCATGCTGGCTGTATATTTCCCTTCGAAACATTCGATGAACATCCGGTAGGTAACCAAGGTCTTATCCGTATCATTGAGCAACAGTTCAACTGTCGAGCTGACCAGAATCGTATGCTTCTTCTTGTTTGTAACTACATTCGAGAGGAAAACATCTTTCCCATAATTCTTTTTGGCCCATTTGCTGATACCGTTGAATATGGTCTTTTGGCTCATGCCATCCATATCCACTTGGTCTTCATAATATATTTTCCCGTTTTTCATCGGGGAACAAGCCTCGACAGAGCCTTTGTGTCCCTGTGCAGAAACAAGCACAGGGAACAAGAGCAACAATGCTATGATAATTCTCTTCATATTATCCATGTTTATTTTATCCATACATTTACAATTTCTCCGATAACCGTCTGGTTATTTCCATCCGGAGTCAGACCTTGCATTTTACATTCCAGTATCATCCAGACTGCATCTTGTGAGAACGGCTTCTTAGAGAACTGGATGGTATATATTTCACCTTCTTTTACACCCTTGCAGAAAGCAGAGTTAGCATCCGCTGAGAAAGAAGCGATTTCTTTACCGAAGAGTGTACTGATACCTTTCCATTCAGCCTTACTTTCGTTGAGGTTGTTGTCGGCCATCTTGATGCGCATGTCGCTATCCGGCAAAAGTTGTTTTAATGTATTCGGAATATTACCGGCATCCATCCGCGTAAAGCCCTCCGGACCATTTTGAATTGCACCTGATTGAGCCGTCGGTTTAGTTTCTTTTACAGGAGCTGTTTCAGCTTCCTTCGATGGTGTTGGGGTTACAGCCTGTGTCTGCATAGCTTGTTGTCCGAATGCATTCATGGCACCGGTAAACAATTCATCGGCGAAATCAATGGTTTTACGACGGAATTTACCGCTGATACGGTTTAATTTCCCTTTGCGGATGCTGTTTTCGTCTGTAATCCATTCTTCCGCAATGTATTTTTCAGGCTCTCTCTGATAAGCAACATCATAATCATAACGAATATTGGTCAGCTTGATTGTACAAAGCTGGTCTTGGCAATAGATAAGTACCTGATAACTCATTTTCGAGCGGTCGAGTGACAACGCTGTGCTGGAAAAGATGATATACTCTTTTCCGGTGGCAGCCATTTCGCCTTTGTCGCGGTTCTGATATACCACGCGGCAATCCTCGTTATTAAATCTTTCTTCTGCCCATTTCAAGGCTGTTTCATAAACTTCATTTTGGGAGAGAGAAGGAATTTGAATCTCTTTAGTGAAAACTACTTTTCCGTTTTCTACAGGAACCGCACCTTCCAGATATTTAGCATCTTCTTGAGCGGATAAGAAGAAAGGCAGAAATGCCAACAATAAAAATAAATGTTTCATAAGAATAAAGCTATTTTTTCTCCAAAGATAGATATTTGCTTCATTTATTAGGTATCAAAAAAGTAAATAATTATTATAATTCCTCTTAATCAGGAAAAAAAACTCTATATTTGCACCCTGTGAAAAATTGGATATAATAATGTAATAACAAAAATAATAAGTTCAAAATGCAAAACAAAGGATTTGTAAAGGTCTTTGCTGTGCTGCTGACGCTTGTTTGTTTGTTCTATTTGTCCTTCTCGTTTGTGACAAATAGATACAATAAAAAGGCGGTTGAGTATGCAGGAGGTGACCCTGTGAAAGAGAGTCTGTACTTAGACTCATTATCTACGGAGAAGGTATGGTTAGGCTATACGCTTAAGGAATGCCGCGAGATGGAAATTAGCTTAGGTCTTGACTTGAAGGGCGGTATGAACGTCATTCTTGAGTTAAGTGTACCCGATGTGATTCGTTCTTTGTCAAACAACAACCCGGATGAAAACTTCAACAAGGCGTTGGATTTGGCTTATGCCAAACAAGCTTCCAGCCAGAAAGATTTCATCAGTTTGTTTGCCGACGAATACAAGGCTTTGGATAGCAATGCTCGCCTGGCTACCATCTTCAGTACTTTCGAGTTGAAAGAAAAGATTACACCGCAGAGTTCGGATGATCAGGTAATTGCCGTATTACGTGAAGAATTACAGAGTGCTATCGATAATTCATTCAATGTATTGCGTACTCGTATTGACCGTTTCGGTGTTGTTTCACCAAACATTCAGCGTCTGGAAACAGCAGGACGTATCTTGATCGAACTTCCTGGTGTGAAAGAACCGGAACGTGTACGTAAATTGTTACAGGGTAGTGCCAATCTGGAGTTTTGGGAAACATACAAATTGCCGGAAATCTATCAGCAACTGGTTGCTGCCGATAACGCTTTGGCTTCTGTATTGGCTGCAAGCAGTGAAGCAGACTCTACAGCTGTAGCTTCTGCCGAAGCAGATAATGTAGCAAAAGCTGATTCTACAAATCAAGCAGCTACTACAAGCGAAACAGACTCTTTGCTGGCAAAGATTCAGGATTCTCCGGAAGCTGAACAGAATCAGTCTGCTGAAGAATTTGCTAAACAGCATCCGTTGTTCGCTTTATTGCAGTTGAATCAATATAACGGACAGTTGGCTCCGAGTGCTGTGGTTGGTTACGCTCAGGCAAAAGACATGGAAAAGATCAACGAGTATCTGAACATGAAGCAAGTGAAAGATGCGCTGCCTCGTAACTTATCACTGAAGTGGGGTGTAAAAGCCATGGATGAAAAAGGTTTGTTCTTCGAGTTATATGCTTTGAAGATAACTAATCGTGACGGCTCTCCAGCTTTAGGTGGTGATGTAATTACGGATGCAAGTTCAGACTTCGTACAGCAACCGGGTATTTCTGGTCAAGAAGTTAGTATGAAAATGAATGCAGAAGGAGCAAAAGCTTGGGCTCGTTTGACTAAAGAGAATACAGGTCGTTCCATTGCCATTGTATTGGATGGAGTTGTTTATTCTGCACCGAATGTAGAAGGAGAAATTCCTGGAGGTCAATCTCGTATTACAGGTAACTTTACTCCAGAAGAAGCAAAAGACTTGGCAAACGTGTTGAAGTCTGGTAAGATGGCTGCTTCTGTTCACATCGTACAGGAAGATGTAGTTGGTCCGTCACTGGGTCAGGAAGCTATCAACGCCGGTGTGATTTCATTCGTGTTGGCTTTGGTATTGTTGATGCTTTACATGTGTGCTTTCTACGGTGTCATCCCAGGTTTGATTGCCGATGGTGCTTTGGTAGTAAACATTTTCTTTACGATGGGTATTTTGGCATCCTTCCAAGCTGTATTGACATTGCCGGGTATTGCCGGTATGGTGTTGACGCTGGGTATGGCTGTCGATGCAAACGTGTTGATTTATGAACGTACGAAAGAAGAACTTCGTGCCGGAAAGACATTGGCTAAGGCAATCGCTGATGGTTATAGCAACGCTTTCTCTGCGATCTTCGACTCTAACTTAACTTCAATCATTACAGGTATCGTATTGTTCTACTTCGGTACAGGTCCTATCCGTGGTTTCGCCACTACAATGATTATTGGTTTGCTCGCATCATTCTTGACAGCTGTATTCTTGACTCGTATTGTTTATGAATCACTGTTGGCAAAAGACAAACTGAAGAATGTGACTTTCGTTACAAACCTGACAAAAGATTTGTTGAAGAATCCGAAGGTGAACTTCTTGGATGCTCGTAAGGTGGGTTATTTGATTCCGTTGGCAATTGTAGTATTGGGAGCTATCTCAATGATGACAATTGGATTGAACAAGGGTATTGACTTTACCGGTGGTCGTAACTATATCGTTCGTTTTGATCAGAATGTGAAGACCGACGAAGTTCGTAAGTTGTTGGATGCTCAGTTGGATGGTGCCGTAAGTGTTATTACTATCGGTACACAAGATCAGGTTCGTATCTCTACCAACTATAAGATTGATGTACAAGATCCGAATATCGACCAGAAAATCGAATCAAAACTGTACGAAGGTTTGAAACCGTTATTGAAAGACGGTACGACTTTGGACCAGTTCGTTTCTGATTATATCCAGAGTTCACAGAAAGTAGGTCCGTCTATGGCTGATGATATTAAGAACAGCGCAATCTTGGCGGTTATCTTCTCTATGATCTGTATGGCCGCTTATATCCTGTTACGTTTCCGAGATGTATCATTCTCGGTAGGTGCGTTTGCTTCTGTTGCAACAACTACTTTATGTATTATCTCTTTCTATACGTTGTTATGGAAACTGTTGCCGTTCTCTATGGAAGTTGACCAGACATTCATTGCGGCTATCTTGACAATCATCGGTTACTCTATCAACGATACCGTGGTTGTATTCGATCGTATCCGTGAGACGATCAGTATTTATCCGAAGCGTGACCGTTACCAGGTAATCAATGATGCCTTGAATTCAACTTTGTGTCGTACATTCAATACTTCATTGACGACTTTGGTTGTTGTAATCTGTATCTTTATCTTGGGTGGTAGTACAATCCGAAGCTTTACCTTCGCAATCTTGTTGGGTATCGTGATCGGTACATATTCAACCTTGTTCGTTGCTACTCCGATTGCTTACGAGTTGCAGAAACGCAAGATCAAGAAACATGGATTAGCTGAAAAAGCTGAAGCTTAATAGACGATATTGTGAGGTTTATAAATAAGAGCCATTCCGGTTTTTCCGGGATGGCTTTTTTTATTCTCGCCAGCAGTTCTTATCTTTGTGAACAAACCAAAGAATAACCTATGATATTAGATCTGGATAAACGTGCGATTACCTATTTGCCTGGTGTTGGTCCTAAGAAGGCAGAGATATTACAGAAAGAAGCTCATATTGTTTCTTACGAGGATTTGCTACATTATTTCCCTTACAAGTATGTGGACCGAAGCCGGTTTTACCGGGTGGATGAGGTAACTTCTGATATGCCGTATATCCAGTTGAAAGGAAGGATTACTCATTATGAACAACTGGGCGAAGGAAAAGCCAAGCGGTTGGTCGGGAAATTTACGGATGGCTCGGGAGTGATTGATCTGGTCTGGTTTAAGGGGATTCATTATGTCCTCGACAAAATCAAGATTGATAAGGAATACATCATTTTCGGGAAACCTTCGGAGTTTGGACATACCTTTAATCTGGTACATCCGGATGTAGATCCTGTTGAGCAGGCCGGTCAAGTGGCTTCCGGACTGACTCCGTTTTATAATACAACGGAAAAGATGAAGAAGTCGTTCCTGAATTCTCGCGCTATACAGAACCTGCAATATACTTTATTGTCTGGACTGAATTGGCAACTGGCAGAAACCTTACCTCAGACTCTTTTGGAAAAGACCGGGATGCTATCCTTGTCGGAGGCAATGCGGAATATCCATTTCCCAGCTTCCATCTCGTTATTGAAAGCAGCCCAACTTCGCCTGAAGTTTGAAGAGTTGTTCTATATCCAATTGAATATGCTCAAGACATCGCAGATGCGGAAACAGTTACTTCGGGGCATTCTTTTTTCGTCTGTGGGTGATTATTTCAATACCTTTTATAAAGATTATCTCCCTTTTGAATTGACGAATGCCCAAAAGCGAGTCGTTCGGGAAATCCGTGCCGATATGGGAAGCGGACGGCAGATGAACCGTTTGCTGCAAGGTGATGTCGGGAGTGGAAAAACCTTAGTGGGTTTGTTGTCCATGCTCTTAGCATTAGACAATCATTGTCAGGCTTGTATGATGGCGCCTACGGAGATACTAGCCAACCAGCATTATGCAACGATTAAGGCTTTCTTGAAAGATATGGATGTGAAGGTGGCTTTGCTGACCGGATCGACAAAGAAGAAGGAACGCGATCGAATCTTGCCGGCAATAGCCAGCGGAGAAATTCAGATTGTGGTTGGAACGCATGCCTTGATAGAAGAAACAGTGGTCTTTTCGTCATTGGGCTTGGCGATTATTGACGAACAGCATCGCTTCGGAGTAGAGCAACGTTCCCGGCTTTGGAAAAAGAATTCGCAGACTGTTCCGCATGTGTTGGTTATGACCGCTACACCAATTCCACGTACATTGGCTATGACGTTGTATGGAGATCTGGATGTTTCGGTTATCGACGAACTGCCACCGGGACGAAAGCCAATCCGGACTTTACATCGTTATGACAATAAGAAGGCGGAATTATTTGACTTCTTGCGGAAAGAAATTCAAAAAGGCCGTCAGGTTTATGTCGTTTATCCGTTGATTGAAGGTAATGAGAAGTTGGATTATAAGAGCTTGGAAGAAGGTTTTGAAGTCTTCAAAGAAGTCTTTAAGGAATATACGGTCTGCATGGTGCACGGTAAGATGAAGGCTGCCGATAAAGAAGAAGAGATGCAGAAGTTTATTTCGGGGAAAGCGCAGATTCTTCTGGCAACAACGGTGATAGAAGTCGGCGTAAATGTACCGAATGCATCAGTCATGGTGATTGAGAGTGCCGAACGTTTTGGGCTTTCTCAGTTACATCAGTTGCGCGGACGAGTAGGACGTGGGGCTGAGCAGTCGTATTGTATCCTGGTTTCTTCCTATAAACTGAGCAACGAAACCCGTAAGCGGCTTGAAATTATGGTGAATAGCAATAACGGTTTCGAGATAGCCGAGGCCGATTTGCGCTTGCGAGGACAAGGCGATTTGGAAGGAACGCGGCAAAGTGGAGAAGGTTTGGATCTGAAAATCGCTAACTTGGCGTCCGACGGTCAAATCCTTCAGTATGCGCGTGATTGGGCTTTGTCGATTTTGAACGAAGACCCGCAATTACTGAGCGAACCCTATCGGATCTTGAACGAAAGGCTTAAAATTCTTTTCTCCCGGACGATTAGTTGGCGTTTGATTAGTTGATGTGTTGTAGAACATATTCTATGTAAGTGTTTGTTTCCCTTTCATTTATAAGATTGATTTGTGATTCTTGACGAAGTTTGAGGAAATTTTTCCATAATTTCTTTTGAGGTGTAATTCAAAATCCCGAACTTTGACTTGTTGAATGCTGATTGACAGTGTTTAACACTTCTAAAATGGGTCTATAAGTTTTGAATTCTTCTAAGAAAATGACAGTAAAATCGATATTATCCGTTTGTTTGGGTTTCTTGATGCTTCCAGCGATGAAAGCAGAAGAACCGGAGAAAAAGGCAGCAACCAACGACGTCGTAAATCAAGCAAATATGGTCATGGAGCAACACGTTTCTGAGCTGATGGCTGAACGCGTTGGGTTTAAGAAAGACATCGCCATGGAGAAGTTGGCTGAAGCTACTTTCAACGCTGAAGTAGCACGTGAATCGTTGATGTTCCCAGCTGAAGACCTTTACGGTTCGAATTGGAATACTCGTTGGGTCGATCCTTTCCGCGGGGAGGCGGAGAAAGCAAACTTCCCTGATTCTTGCGCGATTAATTGCGCTTCCTTCGTTTATCCGATTGATTCTATAGCCCGTGTTACTTCCAAGTATGGTCCTCGCCGCCGCCGGATGCATCGGGGAATTGATTTGAAAGTACAAAAAGGAGACACGATCCGCGCCGCTTTCGACGGCAAAGTCAGAATCCGCAATTACGAACGCCGCGGATATGGATATTACCTCGTTATTCGACACCCAAACGGATTGGAAACCATTTACGGCCACTTATCTAAACAATTAGTACAAGTTAACGACATTGTTCATGCCGGAGATCCGATCGGATTAGGCGGAAATACCGGACGTTCAACTGGTTCTCATCTTCATTTCGAAACTCGCTTTTTAGGACAGGCTATCAACCCGGCTGAGATAATTGATTTTGAAAATGGTGTTCCCATTCATGATATGTTTGTATTCCGCAATGTGAAAATCAATGGACGGAAAAGTAATTTCTATACTTCTTCAGACGACCAGATGGTTTATCACCGGGTAAAGTCGGGAGATACATTAGGTAAGATTGCTCGTATTTATGGTACTTCGGTAAGTGAATTATGCCGTCTGAATGGTATTAAACCAACAACGATGTTACGTATCGGACAGTCGTTGCGGTGTAATGCGGGTGCCAATTATGTAGCTAAGAACAAGAAAAAGCAAACTGAAGCTAAAAAGGCGGTAACAGTCGAAGCTCAGAATGAACCGCTGGCTGCTGTTTCTGCCGAGCAAAGCCAATCAGAAGCAGAACCGGTTTATCACAAGATCCAGTCGGGAGATACGTTAGGTGCCATTGCGCAAAAGTACGGAACGACAGTTTCCAAGTTATGTGAATTAAATGGCATTACTCGTACTACCATTCTTCGTTTAGGACGTACGTTGCGGTGTTCATAAGTCGATATAAAATTTGAAAAATACATAAATTTTTTTCGGTGTGCGAGCCGCTTGTGATGTGAATCATGAGCGGCTTTTTTTCTTAGTTGGTACTTTTTATCGTTTCTTTTATTATAAATATATCCTTAAAATTAGTTTCATACTTCGAAGGTCAATTCTTTATTTTCAATATTTCATTTAAAAAGTTATCTTTGCATTGCTAATTCCAGAGAATATGCCAGATACGAAAGAACAATTTGAGAAAGTCATCTCCATTTGCCGGGAGTTATATGCTAAGAAGCTAAAAGATTACGGGCCATCGTGGCGAATTATGCGTCCGATGTCGGTAACCGACCAAATATTCATCAAGGCCAATCGCATCCGCAGTTTGGAAACAAAAGGTATACGGATGGTTGATGAAGGAATCCGTCCGGAGTTTATAGCCATTGTTAATTATGGTATTATTGGACTCATTCAGCTGGCATTGGGCTATGCCGATACGACAGATATTACAAACGAAGAAGCCTTGTCTTTGTATGATAAGTACATGACACAGACGAAAGAACTGATGTATGCCAAGAATCATGATTATGATGAAGCATGGCGTAGCATGAGGATCAGCTCGTATACGGATCTGATTCTGATGAAGCTTTACCGGACGAAGCAGATCGAAAGTCACGGAGGCGAGACATTGGTTTCAGAAGGTGTGGATGCGAACTATATGGATATGGTCAATTATGCTCTGTTTGGTTTGATTAAGCTGGAATATGGAGAATAACCAGAAATAAAGGGTATGAAGCGAAAAGACCTTTGGATAAAGATATTGGCAGAGACTTGTCGTTTGTTGTTGGGATTGGTATTCCTCTTCTCGGGAGCCTCAAAGGCCGTTGATCCTGTGGGTGGAACGATAAAGATCAGCGAATATTTGTCTTCGTTTGGTTTGGACTCCTTACAATCTTTCTCCTTACCTTTCGCAATCAACTTGGCAGCGGTTGAGTATACCTTGGGCGCGTGCATGTTTTTGGGCGTTTATCGTCGGTATGCCTCTTTCCTTACTCTTCTGATGATGCTCTTCATGACGCCGCTTACACTCTATCTGGCATTATATAATCCGGTAGCCGATTGCGGGTGTTTCGGTGAGGCCTTGATTATTACCAACTGGCAGACATTCTATAAAAATGTTGTATTGCTGACAGCTGCTGTGATCGCCTTTATCTATAACCAACGGACGATGGCTGGTTATACCTTTAAAGTTTATTGGTTCGTTGCCACCTTTGCTTATGTCTATTGTGTAGGTTTCTCTTTGCGGAATTACTGGCACTTGCCCATTATCGACTTCCGTCCTTATCAAGTAGGTGTTAACATACCGGATCAAATGAATATTCCTGAAGGAGCACCACAGGATGAGTACGAATATACTTTCATTTATGAGAAAGATGGCGTGCAGAAGAAATTTAACCTTGACTATGTGCCGGCTGATGATTCGACTTGGACTTTTGTCGATACTGAAACGAAACTCATCAAGAAAGGATATGTTCCGCCCATTACCGATTTTATAATAACGACTTTTGATGGAGAAGATCGGACAGAACAATTGCTGTCGGATACAGCAGGTGTTTTTCTGTTGATAGCTCCGCGGTTGGAATATGCCAACGAAGAACGTATCGATGAAATCAACAATTTGTATGACTATGTGGTAGAGAACAAACTGCAGTTCTATTGTCTGACTGGTTCGGATGAATCGGCCGTGAGTAAATGGATTGATTATACAGGCGCTGAGTATCCTTTCCTGTTTGTAGATGACGTTACCCTAAAGACGATGATCCGTTCCAATCCAGGATTGATGATCTTGAAAGGAGGAACTATCATGGGTAAATGGCACTATAATGACTTCCCCAAGGAAGAAAATCTGGATAAGTTTGTCGAATCTGCCCTGTTGAAGCCGATGAAAGATGAGAAAGATGTACGGTTAATAACCAACCTATTGACTTTTGCCGTACCTTTGCTGCTGGTTTGGTTGTATGACTACCGGCGTAACCGGAAGAAACAAAAAGATTCGGCTGAGACCAATCAATAAAGAATTATTGTATCACAATTTAAAATAGAATAAATATGAGAAAGAACATTGTTGCAGGAAACTGGAAAATGAACACCACTCTTGCTGAAGGTTTGGAATTGGCAAAGGGTTTGAACGAAGCATTGAAGAACAAAACAACTAATTGCGATGTGATCATCGGTACTCCGTTTACTCATTTGGCAAGTGTAGCTGCTGCTATTGATACAAATAAGATCGGTGTAGCTGCTGAAAACTGTGCTGATAAGGAAAAAGGTGCTTTCACTGGTGAAGTTTCTGCTGCTATGGTAGCTTCTACTGGCGCTAAGTATGTCATTCTGGGTCACTCTGAACGTCGTGCTTACTATCATGAAACTCCGGAAATCTTGAAGACAAAAGTAGAATTAGCTTTGGCTAACGGTCTGACTCCGATCTTCTGTATTGGTGAAGTATTGGAAGAAAGAGAAGCTGGAAAGCACTTTGAAGTAGTAGATGCTCAGATTGAAGGTTCTTTGTTTGGCTTGTCTGCTGAAGACTTCGGTAAGATCATCTTGGCTTACGAACCGGTATGGGCAATTGGTACAGGTAAGACTGCTACAGCTGATCAGGCAGAAGAAATCCACGCACATATCCGTGCTACTTTAGCTGCTAAATATGGAAATGAAATAGCAGACAACTGCACAATCCTGTACGGTGGTAGCTGTAATGGTGGTAATGCAAAAGAACTGTTTGCTAAACCGAATGTAGATGGTGGCTTAATCGGTGGTGCATCTCTTTCAGTAGAGAAATTCATGCCGATCATCGAAGCTTTTGATAAATAATTAAAGAAATAATCTGTTTACCAGAAGTTGGAAGGTCAAGGTAGCTATCAGGAATATTTCCTGATAACTGCTTTGACTATTTATAAATTAAGTTCGTTACACGTGAATAACATCATTTTTTGCTGTATGAGACGAATCCTGAATCTTGTTTGTTTTTGTTGCCTGCTATCAGTTACAAGCTGGGGGCAAGGGGCTGATACCACGGTTCATGTTGTAACTATCTTTGATAAGATGGCGAAGCAAGAAGCCGGTAAAGGCGTTGTGACGGTACACCAATCGGATGCTATTCGGGCATTGGTTGGAGCTCATAAATATGGAACAAATGTAGAGCAGGAAGGTGAAGCAACTTATTTGAAGATACAAGGATATAGAGCCCAGGTGTTCTCGGGAAATAACCAGCGTAAATCGAAGGATGAGGCATTTCGGAAAGAAAAGGAAATCAAGGAACTTTTCCCGGATGTGCCGACATATGTAACGTATAATGCGCCTTTCTGGAAATTGCGTGTGGGTGATTTTCGTTCTCATGAAGAAGCTTATCAAATGATGCGTATGCTGATGACAGCTTTTCCTGCTTATGCGAAAGAAATGTATATCGTAAAAGAAGAAGTTAAAATTCCTTTGAACTAAAAATGGAGAAATTAAACGACGAGCAGTTGTTGCAAAATCGGGATGCTTTGGCAACCCATTATCAGGAAATACTTGGTTTGCTGGGAGAAGATGTAAACCGCGAAGGTCTTATTAAAACACCGATGCGCGTAGCCAAGGCTATGCAATACCTGACAAAAGGGTATCGTGAAGATCCGGCGGCAGTACTTCGTTCAGCTATGTTTGAGGAAGAAGACTACAAACAAATGGTTATTGTCAAGGATATTGATTTCTTTTCGTTGTGCGAACATCATATGCTTCCTTTTTTTGGTAAGGCACACGTTGCTTATATCCCAAAGAAATATATCACAGGGTTGAGTAAAATTCCACGGGTAGTTGACATTTTTGCTCGCCGTCTGCAAATCCAGGAACGTCTGACTATGCAGATTAAGGACTGTATTCAGCAAACGTTGGATCCGTTGGGCGTAATGGTCGTTATCGAAGCACAGCATATGTGTATGCAAATGCGTGGTGTGGAAAAACAAAACTCCCTGACTACCACTTCTGATTTTACTGGATTCTTCCAGCAAGCCAAAACTCGCGAAGAATTTATGAATCTGATAAAGAATAATCGGTAACTATTTCTTCTGCCGGGAGAGGGAAGAAGAATAAAAAAATACCCTGCACCGGCAGCCTGCTCGGCACAGGGTACATCACAAGATTTTATTGTTGGATAACCGTCAGGTCGTCATAACTCATGCCGATACCGGTTATGGTGACGATTAGTTTGCGTTCTTTCCCTGTTTCGTTTTCTGCTATCTGAAAAGCAATTTTTAAAATGAATATGTGTGTGAATTGTTTATCTTTTATTTGCTCCTATAAAATATTGAACTTTGAACTTTTACAAAAGTACTAAATATATTAAATAAACAATCTTGCCAATGATATATTTTATACTTCTTCTCTGAAAGCAGTGTTGTCCGGGGTCAGGTCAGGGCTTCTTTTTGAAAAGTAGTGCTGTCCGGGGTCAGGTCGGGGCTTCTTTTTGAAAAGGAGTGTTGTCCGGGGTCGGGTCAGAGCTTCTTTTGGAAAAGGAGTGCTGTCCGGGGTCGGGTCAGAGCTTCTTTTGGAAAAGGAGTGCTGTCCGGGGTCAGGTTGGGGCTTCTTTTGGAAAAGTAAAATCGATCTCAAAAAAAGAGAAATAAATTAGGATATACAAGAAAGAAATTCTATCTTTGGGCAAATCGAATCTAAGTTTTACCTTGTAAAATGATACTGGGATGAAGAAAATTGTAGCTTTTGATTTAAAAAGTATCCATCTGCACGAAAATTTTGAATTCTTGCGTAAGGTCTGTGAAAAGGGAGATGCCTGTCTGCCAACTACGGGAGATTTGAGCGCGGCCGACCTTCCGGAGAGCACAACAACCCTTTTGACAACATCGTTAGACAAGCTGCAGGCAAAGACGAATGCTTTTGATGCGGTCTTGAAGATTGCGGACAGTATTCCGGCTTCCACCTTGGCGGCACAGGCAGACGCCAAACGCGACAAGGCTTATCGGGATGGACGGAGGTTCGTGACGGTTATGGCGGATCATCCGAATCCGGATTTAGCAAGTACGGCCAAAGCTGTTTTGTTTTTGTATGATAAGTATGGCGATCCGACCAATAAGTCGCAAGACGAGGAAAGCAGCAGCTTGTATAACCTCATGCAGGATTTGGACGCGCTCGAAGAAGGCGTATTGGAAAGTATTCACTTCACCGAATGGTATGCCTATTTGAAAGATTGCCAAGACGAGTTTCTGGCAGCCGACAAGCAGCGTACCGAAGAGAAAATGGCCAAGGAAACGGGTGCTATCAAGACCGCACAGACAGAAGCCAACCAGGCTTACCGCGAACTGGTGGATGTGGTGAATGCGCTTGTCTTGGTGAATGGTGAGACGCCGTATGCCGAGTTTATCGACTTTGTGAACGTCCAGATTGCCGACAAAAAGGCCATTGTGAAATCCCGTTCCACCAAAAGCGCCAATAAAAAGGCGGAAGAGGAAGCGAATAAGGATGGAGGAGAAACTCCTCAATCCGTTTCTTAGCCAAAGCGGCTGCGCAAAGAGGCCACGTATAAAATACCATTTATATTGCCAAAGGCACGGATGAAAATCCTTAGCGGGGTTGGAATCTGTGCCTTATCTGTGAGACGATGTTTATTAATAGCCGATCTCATGGATCGCCTGAATCAAAGCTTCCATATCCGTCGGGAAAATATCCCCGATATTACCGATGCGGAATGTATCAGCATCCGAAATCTTTCCGGGATAGATCACGAATCCTTTGGCCTTCAGTTGCTGATAAAAATCTGCAAAATTGAAGTCAGCATTCGGATAGAGGAACGAAGTAATAATTGGACCCTGTGAAGCATCCGGCAATAGCGTCTTGAATCCCAACTTCCGCATCCCTTCTACCAAAACACGATGGTTTTCTTGATATCGTTCGTATCGAACCCGGATACCACCTTCTTCGTTCAGTTCTTTCATGGCCTGGAAGAAAGCACGGACGACATGCGTGGGCGATGTGAATCTCCATTTCCCGTTTCCCTTTTCCATCGTTTCCCATTGGGCATAAATATCCAAAGACAACGAACGGGCATTTCCTTTTGTAGCCATCAGTTTTTCTTTCTTGGCGATGATGAATCCGAATCCCGGAACCCCTTGGATACATTTATTGGCACTACTGATCAGGAAGTCGATGTTTAATTGACGGATGTCGATAGGTACACCACCGAAACTACTCATTGCATCGACAATGAAGGTGATGTTTTTCCCTTTGATCACTTCTGCAACCTCTTCGATGGGATTCAATAAGCCGGTTGTTGTTTCGCTATGCACCATGGAAAGATGTGTGATGTCGGGATACTTTTCCAATGCCTTGCGGGCAACTTCTCCGGTGATGAGTTCTGTCTCATGCAATGAAACGAGCTCATAATTGATATGATAATAGGTCGCAATCTCGGCCATACGTTTACCATACGCACCATTGGCAAGAATCAGTAATTTGTCGGAGGGTTTAACTGCTGCACCGATTGTTGCTTCAACACAATACGTCCCGCTGCCTTGCAATAATACCGTCGTATAGTTTTCTTCGTCCAGACCGGCTATATCCAGCAAACCTTTTCGAATAGGAGTAACGATTCCTTCGTTATAATCCTTATCCCATGTACACCAATCCTGTAACATGGCATTCCGAACACTCTCAGAGGTACTTAACGGACCCGGTGTAAGTAATAAATAATTTCTCATTGTTATCCTTTTATTTCTAATTTGTTATTTGTTTAATTGCTGGTTGATTTGTGCGATGCAAGCCGGGAGCTCGGTAATATTGTCCAATACATAATGGGCTCCGGCATCCAACATCCGTTGCCGTACTTCTTGCTTTCTGTTGTCGCGTTCAGCATCGGATAGTTGGTTATATTCTTCTTCTGTGATCCCCATCTCATTACTGCCAGAGATGACACCGATTGTCCAGACCTTGGCATTCAATCCCTCTTTGATATCAGTGATTGTATCACCTACTTTCACTACTTCATCTACAGAAGGAACTGCCAGATCGATCATATTCTTGTAAATCATATAAGGATACGGGCGGCCGGCGGGTACTTGATCTGGAGTCACCAAATTATCTACGGTATATCCTTTTTCACGGGCACCAGCTAAGACGATCTCCATCATTTTGTCTGTATATCCAGTGGTTGACCCGATCTTGATACCTTGTGAACGAAGCAGGCTCAATGTGTCGATTACATGTGGAATCGGAGTGGTAAAATCCTGTAAAGAGGCAAACAAATGCTTCTCGAAACTTTGGTACATGGATTGTACATCTTCCATATTCCATTCACGATTGTATTTGGCCTGGAATTTGGCAGCGACTTCAGGCATGCTGAGGATCGCTTTAATATGATCTATTTTAAGCAGGCCCATGGGTTCGCGTGCTTGGCGATAAGTAATATCGATTCCTTTTTCTTCCGCAAATACTTTCAGGAAAGCGTTCAGCGGAGCAAAACAACCATAATCGACGGCTGTACCAGCCCAGTCCATGATGACACAAGTTATTTGTTTCATAAAGCAATAGAAATTATTTGTTTTTATTTATAGTCTGATTAAATAGCCATTGCATTGTTCGGTATGAGTTGAATATCGTCTTTGCAAACGGATTTCTCCTTTATACTGTTCTTACTCCGTTTATAGAGATAAATGTATGAACAAAGGAACATGATTCCACAGAAAATTCCAACGTATCCGGCCAGCTGATTATAGAATGTTGCCCAATGGATATCCGGACTTAAGAATTCTTTGATTACGAGGACCAGTACGGTTCCGGTATAACCTAAGAAATCAGTTGTGACGATAAAGAAACCTACATTTCCTTTGATTTGGAAACAGGCAATGAAGCGATCGAAAAAGATTGTCTGGAATGTCAGATAGACAATATACAGACAGATACTTTGTATGAACAGCCAAATGACAGGAGATAGATGGAAGGTGGGTTGTCCGAACGAAACAACCGACATGACAATCATTCCGGTGATGATAAGTTTAAACAGCATAGATAGCGCTTTGGCATGATCTTTAACGAAGAACATCATCCCCAGTATGACTAAGATAATTAACGTGACGACGCTGTCAATTTGTACAAACAACCACGGAGAATAAGAAGACATATCGATGATATTGACCAGGAAATCTTCTTTTATATCCCGAAGGACTACGATGGCGATGTTGGCAATGAAAAGCATGCTCAAGAAAGGCATAAATTCTTTAAACAGCTTCCATCTTTGTTTCCCGTTTAATGTCTTACGCTCTGATTTTAAGGCGATGTCTTCGGCTGTGGGTTGTGGAAGACGGTTTAAGGCATAACCCAACAGAACCAATATCGGAAGCGCAATTCCTCCGATTAAAGCTGGCATCCAGAATTCATTGATGTGCCAGGTGTTCATAACATACAAGCCGACTGATTTTGCAGTTCCTGAACTGATCACCATACTGACACCTAACAGACTGGCTAATATATCTGTGAATTTACGTCCTTCGATAAAACTGAAGATAACGCCCCACATACATCCTAGAGCTAGTCCGTTCAGGAACATGGCTGCTATATTATAAGGAGTGGAAAGCAATCCGAAGAATATCAAAGAAATCTCAGCTGTAATGATAGAGTTGAGGATAAATTTCATGCGCTCCTCTTTTTTCAATTCAGAAATCACTTTGATACCGATAAGTTTAGAAAGTACATAGCCGATGATTTGTGCGATTGTTACTGCTACTTTATAATCAACGCCCCAAATATCTAATCCGTCGAAAGCTGCTGCCGTATAGGGTTTACGTAATGCATAGACCAATGAATACGAAAGAAGTGCTGCGCCTCCGGCCCATAATATAAACAGAATATCGGATAGTTTTTTGTTATTCATCTTTTGTTCCTTTTAATTTCTGTGACAAAAGTAGGGCAGCCATGTTTCAGTAATATTACTGAATCTATGAATGTTTATTATTAATAATTAGATAGTTATATATAAACATGAATGTAATATTTATGTAATTGAATTGAAATATCTATTTTTGTCTTTTGTTCAAATATTATGTATTAAAAGCGATGGAGGAAATCAACGACAGACTGGAAAAGCTGTATCATCAGATAGAGCGATTGAGAAATTCGGGAGTGAAGATGAAAGATATTGCGGATATGGGAGAATTGGCTCCAAGTGTATTGTCTTCACTTTACTCGACTGTTTTACCGGCTTACTTTCGGGAAGCAGAACGAAAGAGTTGTGATGAGGCTTTGGATAAGGCTTTGCTTTTGGTCAATAATATATCCAAGCGCCGCCTTTTGTCTGTTTTGCCGGACCTGTTGTATAAACTGGAGAACTGGCAACCGGCTGTTCGGTTTGAACAGACCGATAATCCGTTTGTCGCGCAGTTGAAAGAACGGGAACAAACTTCTGTACAGCAAATTGCTCCCATTTGTGGCTTATATGAAAGTTACAGTTTGTCTTCTTCCTCTGCAAGCTTGAAGAAAGAACCTTTCATCATTCGCTTGAGTGATGATCAGCGGCATATTCAGGTTGGACGTTTGAGTGCGTATGGCGACGTTCAATGGGGTATGGGTGTTTCGGGTGATCCTCAGAACTTTTATTGTATGTTTAGTGAAGCGCCTGCTCCACATTTCATCCCGGTAACGGTCTATTTGCAAATCCCGTTTTTTCATCATCCGAAACAATTAAGAGGGTTGTATATGGGTCTCGATTATAACAGGAACCCGATAGCTCGTCGTATCTTGTTGGTAAAAGAATCGGATCATACGGATCTGGAAACCTTTATGCAGATGGAGAGAGGATTGATTTCTCCTTCTGATTTAACGGAAGAGCAGGAAGCTTATTATCGTTATGCGTGTCAGACTGGGGATTATATCAAGATGTGTACGGTCCCTTCGTTACAAATGGATGAAACGGATCTGATCAAAGAAAAGCGTATGTTGGAGCTCTGAATTCTTAACTTCTAAGGTATTAGAATATACCTAATAAGTCTTCTCATCGCCTGTTAGCGTATTTCCCAACAAATCTATCGAGAATCCGAAATGAAACCCGTGAGGATTGTTTCCGATTCTCGTTTATTTTGATGGTTGATATGGAAGGTTCGCTTGGACGTTGAAAAGAATTTTGGAAAGTTTAATCCGCCGTATATTTGCCGAAGCCTAAATAAACCGTAATTTTACGCTGTCTTATCAAAACACAAATCACAGCATGGAACCCTTTATACATTTGCATGTTCATACCCAATATTCGTTACTCGACGGACAAGCCTCTATTGATGCGCTGATTAATAAAGCGTATGATGATGGCATGCGTGCTATTGCCGTTACCGATCATGGTAATATGTTTGGTATAAAAGAATTCTTCAATAAGGTAAATAAGAAGAATGGAAAGGTACAAGGCACGATCAAGGATTTACAAAAGGAACTGAAGACGTTGGGTGTCAAAGAGGAACGGACCGATGAGGAAAACGCCCGGTTGGCAGAAATCCCCGGCTTGTTGGAAAAGGCTAAAGGTGATCTGTTTAAGCCGATTATCGGATGTGAATGTTATTGTGCCCGCAACCATCGGTTACAGAAGACGGAAAAGGAAGACCGAAGCGGATGGCACTTGATTGTTCTTGCCAAGAATATGACGGGATATAAGAACCTGATCAAGATTGTTTCCCAATCATGGACGGAAGGTTTCTACGGACGTCCGCGTATTGATAAGGAATTGTTGGAACAACATCGGGAAGGGTTGATTGTCTGTTCTGCTTGTCTGGGTGGAGAGATCCCGCAGAAGATAATGCACGGAAATATCCATGCTGCCGAAGAAGCCGTGCTGTGGTTCAAGCAATTGTTTGGAGAAGATTATTATCTGGAGCTACAACGTCATGAGACACATCGGGCGGATGCCGACCAGACTGTATATAAACATCAGGTAGAAGTCAATAAGGTCTTGATTGAATTGGCTCATAAACATGGAGTCAAGATTATTGCTACCAATGATGTTCATTTCGTCAACGAAGAGGATGCTGATGCACACGATCGCCTGATCTGCTTGAGTACGGGAAAGGATCTGAATGATCCGAATCGTATGCGTTATACGAAACAGGAGTGGATGAAGACAACTGCTGAGATGAATCAGATTTTCGGCGATATCCCGGATGCTTTGCGTAATACGCTGGAAATAGCAGATAAGGTTGAATTCTATAGTATTGACAGCGGACCGATTATGCCAACTTTTAATATTCCCGAAGACTTTGGAACGGAAGAAGGTTATCGGCAGAAACTGACAGAGCAAGATCTGTTTGACGAGTTCACGAGGGATGAAAACGGGAATGTTGTCTTGAGTCAGGCAGATGCGGAAGCGAAGATCAAGAAATTGGGCGGATACGACAAGTTGTATCGTATCAAACTCGAAGCCGATTATCTGGCGAAGCTGACGTATGAAGGAGCCAAGCCTCGGTATGGTGATCCTTTGTCGGATGAAGTCAAGGAACGTTTGAACTTTGAGTTGCATATCATGAAGACGATGGGTTTCCCGGGTTACTTCTTGATTGTACAGGATTTCATCCGGGCTGCCCGAGAAGAGTTGGGCGTTTCAGTAGGACCGGGCCGTGGTTCTGCTGCCGGTTCAGCGGTAGCCTATTGTTTGGGAATTACCAAAATCGACCCGATTAAATACGATTTGCTGTTTGAGCGTTTCCTGAATCCGGACCGTATTTCTTTGCCTGATATTGATACCGACTTTGATGATGACGGACGTGGCGAAGTTCTTCGCTGGGTAACGGAGAAATATGGTGCGGAACGTGTGGCACATATTATTACGTATGGTACGATGGCTACGAAGTCGGCTATCAAGGATGTGGCACGAGTTGAGAAAGTTCCGTTGGCAGAATCCAACCGATTGGCTAAGCTGGTACCCGATAAAATTCCGGATATGAAAAAATTCAAGCTCAAGGATGCCATTGAATATGTGCCGGAGCTGAAAGAAGCTGCCAATGGAACGGATCCGTTGGTTCGGGATACCTTGAAATATGCCCAAATGCTGGAAGGAAACGTTCGTAATACCGGTGTTCATGCTTGTGGTGTGATTATCGGTCGATATGATATATCGGATGTTGTGCCGGTAAGTACAGCAAAAGATAAAGATACGGGCGAAGAAATGCTGGTAACGCAGTATGAAGGTTCGGTGATTGAGGAAACGGGTCTGATCAAGATGGACTTCTTGGGACTAAAGACACTTTCCATCATCAAAGATGCTATTGAGAATGTCCGGTTAACGATAGGACATGACTTGGATATCGATCATATCAGTCTGGAAGATCCGGCTACTTATAAACTATATTGCGAAGGAAAAACAACCGGAACCTTCCAGTTTGAATCGGCCGGTATGCAGAAATATCTGAAAGAATTGCAGCCTTCTAAGTTCGAAGACTTGATTGCCATGAATGCCTTGTATCGTCCGGGACCAATGGATTATATTCCTTCTTTTATTGCCCGTAAGCAAGGAAAGGAAGAAATCAAGTACGATATACCGGTCATGGAGCGTTATTTGAAGGATACGTATGGTATTACCGTATATCAGGAGCAGGTCATGTTGCTCTCCCGTCTGCTTGCTAACTTTACCCGTGGTGAAAGTGATGCCCTCCGAAAGGCGATGGGAAAGAAACTGATCGAGAAGATGAATGCCTTGAAGACTAAATTCTTGTCGGGTGGAAAAGCCAATGGGTATGAAGAAGCGACGTTGAACAAGATTTGGGCAGACTGGGAAAAGTTTGCTTCGTATGCCTTCAATAAGAGTCACGCTACTTGTTATTCGTGGGTGGCTTATCAGACAGCTTATCTGAAAGCCAACTATCCGTCGGAATACATGGCTGCCGTGTTGAGCCGAAGCTTGTCGAATATTGCCGATATTACCAAGTTCATGGACGAATGTAAGGCAATGGGAATACAAGTGTTAGGTCCGGATGTCAATGAGTCTATTCTGAAGTTTAGTGTAGATAAGCAAAAGAATATCCGTTTTGGAATGGGCGCAATCAAGGGCGTTGGTGAATCGGCTGTTCAGAATATTATTGAGGAACGGAAGAAAAATGGTCCGTATAAAGATCTGTTTGATTTCGTGGAACGAGTTAATCTCTCAGCTTGTAACAAGAAGAATATCGAATCGTTGGCTTTGGCGGGTGCATTCGATAACTTCCATGTACAACGGGAATCTTTCTTTGTGGATAATGGAAAAGGAGAGACATTCCTGGATGTGCTGGTTCGTTATGGAAATAAATACCAGACAGACAAGGCAACGGCGGCGAACTCTTTGTTTGGAGATGAAAACTTTGTCGCTATCGCTAAACCGGAAATTCCTCATGCCGAGCGATGGAGCGATCTGGAACGTCTGAACAAAGAGAAGGATTTGGTAGGTATTTATTTATCGGCGCATCCGTTGGACGAATACCGTATCATTCTGCAGTATGTATGCAATACGGGCATGGTTGAGCTGAACGATAAGGAAACGCTGGTAGGAAGGGAAGTGCTGGCTGGCGGTATCGTTACGGGCTTCCGTGAGGGAACAACCAAGACCGGTAATCCTTTTGGTATTCTGAAGGTGGAAGATTTTACCGGAAGCGGGGAAATTGCTTTGTTTGGTCAAGACTATATCGAATACAGTAAATATGGAAAGCCGGGCATGTATTTGTTGATTAGCGGAAAGATGGAAGCCCGCAAGTACAACGACAAGATCTTTGATTTCCGGATTTCATCTATTAAGTTATTGCCGAACGAGAAAGATAAACTGATTGAGAATATTCGGATTACGGTACCTATCCATGATTTGGATGAGCCGATGATTAATGAATTGTCAACTTTGATCAAGAACAATCCGGGAAATAGTTTGTTATATTTCCGGGTAGTGGATGGAAGCAATAATATTGCATTAAATCTGTTCTCTCAAAATGTACGGTTGAAGATCACGAAAGAGTTGATTGATTACCTGAGTGAGAGTGAAACCATCGACTTTAAAATAAATGGATAAAGTTAGTGCAGGCAAATAAAAATTCGTATTTTTGCCTTCGCTTTGACAAAGGAATTTGAATTTAAATCATTTTATAATATGGCTTTACAAATTACAGACAGCAATTTTGAAGAGTACCTGAACGCAGGTAAACCTATGGTTCTTGATTTCTGGGCAGAATGGTGTGGTCCTTGCCGCATGGTTGCGCCGATAATCGACGAGTTGGCTCAGGAATATGAAGGACGAGTGACTATTGGTAAGATGGACGTTGATAACAACGACGATGTAGTTGGTCAATTCGGTATCCGTAACATCCCTACAGTTTTGTTCTTCAAGAACGGAGAAGTGGTGGATAAGATTGTAGGTGCTACCAGCAAAGACAAATTCGTTCAGAAGATAGAAGCTTTATTATAAGTTTCATAAGGTACAAAGAATAAAAAGCGGGACTGATACAAGATTCGGATGAAAATTCCGGTTGTCGTATCAGTCCCGCTTTTCTGTTTTATCTTTTAAGGTCGGACGTTCATTTCAGCGAAACGGGCTCCGGCATTCAGGAAGTGGGCTGTGATCCAGAATACGGTCCAGCTTTCCGAATAGCCACCACGTAGTTTATGAACGTTCGACATATCTCCATGCTGGGCAAAGTTGGTCTGTTGTAACTGTTCTCCCTGACTTCCGTAAGGATTCGTCAGTTGGAAGCAACTGCGATACATAACTTTCGCCAGCTTTTTAAGGGATTCATTGTTCAGCCAAATGCCCATTTTATAAACTTCGGGTGTGAACATGACTCCATAAATATCAATATGTTGGTTCTGAGGAGAAACGACTGTCCAGCCGGTTGTGCGGAAATGATGATCCGCCATTCGTCCCGGTGGCAACGGAATGTCCCAGACAACGGTATAACTCAGGCATACATCCATGGCATGTTTCGCCCAAGCCAGATACTTTTCCTCCTTCAATACTTCGTAAAGGGAAGCAAATCCTTGGAAAGCAGCCCAGGCTCCTTCTTTATCCTCACAAGTAGCGTCGAGTGTTCCTCCCCAATACGGTTCGCGCATGGTTAAATGTCTTTCCGCAAAAACGGAAGCTGCTTTAACGGCTGCCTCTTTATACGCTTCTTTTCCGAATAACTGATGAGATAGGATTAATGGAGCGATCAGAAATCCTTCTGCCGTCGAGTAAGGACGCCAGTCGGCTTTCAGGATACGGGTTGCTTGTCCGTCGCAAGCCTTTTTCAGGAATGTTTCCCATTGGCTTGTATTGTATTTCCCACTTTTGCGGGCAACTTCGATGGCTTTGGCTATATTATACATGGCTTGTCCGCACGATACCGGATCGCCACCGTGGTATTCTTTCTTGTCGAGGAAATAACCTACCGGAAACATTCCGTCTTCCTTCACCGGATAGGTGGCAAGAAAATCGAGAGACTGTTGTACATAGTCGGTAATCTTCGGATCATTTAATTCTTTATCCAGGCATTGAAGCGCATATCCCAACGATCCGGCTTGTCCGCACCAGCCCATGACGATATCTTTCCGATAACTCTTTTCATACATTCCGAATCCTTTCACATCACCTTCATCCAACCAACGAGTTTGGGCGAAATGATACTTGGCCCGGATAATTTCGTCAAAAGAAGTAAAGGCATCGGCATCGAAAGGCTGGTACATTTCCAACGCCGTGTAAAGCGGTTGTTCAAATCCGCTTCCTTCTTGCCCGATAGGATATACTTGGATATAAAATTCTTTCTCTACAATACGTCCGGGTTCCATGTCCAGATACGTATCCGTATATTTCATAGGCTGGTGTTGTAGAGCTTTGGCCACGCTATGCTGCCGGTTATATCCAATTGGACCAGAATAAAGAACAAACTCGGTTCGGTCGGCATAGGTTTCAACTCCCATCGACCACCATTGATCGGCCAAACGGGCTCCTCGTACCGGACTGGGAACAGTATGCAGAGCGGCTGCCTTTAACTTCCCGGCTTGTTCGAGCATACAAAACGGCATTGGGTAACGATGGTCCTCGAAAATGGCAAATTCACCCGGCTGACTGGTATAAACCGGTATAATCTTGTCGTTTACCTTGGCTCCGGCCGGATTGCCATAGTATAAGATACCTGGCATGAAAGGCTTTAATCCTCCATCTCGCCATTGGAAACGAACGGATAAGGAAGCTTTGCGAAGTGTGTCTTTTCCTGCCCACTGATATCGGCGAACCCCATGGATCAGTCCGTTTTCTTCCAATCGATAAGCATCCCGGACAAGCATTTCTCCTTGCCCGATCGGCAATTTTCCTGTTAGGATTGTCCAACCGTTTACGTTTTCTTTTTGCGTAGGTGAGCCGTGAACCCAGGCACTCATCCAGTCGTTTTGCCAATCCGTAGCAACCGACCATAAGCCTTCGGCGGGAGATTGCAGTACGTTTTCTCCACTAAGCGTAAAGGCAACGGCATACGTCTGGTTGTCTGTTTGAGTGACTTTCAAGTCGGCTTGTCCGGCTTTTTGTCCGTTTACGGTCCAGCTGGTGCAGAGGCCAAGGACCCACGTCATTACTTTTTTCCACATAATAGCTATCTGTTATTTAGGTTGTTTATATACTTGGTTTGAAACTTTTTGTCAGAAAAACAGGATTTTCTGTAACACGTCTTTTTAAGAAAAAGAACTGTTTTTCCCGTTAGAGGAGCCATTTCTTGCCTAAAAATACGAAGAAAAGGCGATTTTTTACGGGAAAATAGACTTGAAAGTCGTTGTTTTTGAAGAAAAAGGTAGGCAGAAACGGAAACGTTTCCTACTATCTTTTCCTAAAAAGCCGGCGTGTTTTTGTTTTTTTCCGGCATAAATTCCGAAAATTGCCTTTAGAGTGCCTTTTTCATCCTCTATTCTTCCAAAAAATGATCTCAAATCAGTGCTGTTTTTCGTTGACAAATCTCTATTAAAATAGACGAAAAAATAAACACATCCCCCAAAGGCAAGCATCAATTTCTTTCTTGAAATTCATCCTGCAAGTAAATAAGGTTTTTAACAAGCCAAAACGTCAATCCTTAACTCGCTGAGAATCGCCTGTACGGAATCATTCCTGTACTTGTATCCGTAGAACGCAAAAATAGATGACTTCTTTTGACATTTTGACAAAACTGACAAAATGATATCCGTTTTATTTCCGACCGCGTAAGATATGACGTTTCCCCGGAGGACCCGGTAAACGTTCCATCTGAAATCCGGCAGCCTGCATGCCGCGGCGGACATCGCCTTTGGCACAGTAGGTAACTAACACGGCCCCGTTGGCAGCATGAGCATAGAGTTTGTCGTAGAAAGGTTGTCTCCACATTTCCGGTTGCTTTTCCGGCGCAAAAGCATCCATATAAATCAGGTCGATGTCGGTAGGGAAGGCACATTGATTGCTATCGCCTTCTATTTTGTGCAAGATGAATCGGTCCGACAATGCTACTTCCTGGTTCCAAGGTACCTGGTGAAGTTCTTGAAAGCGGTCTTTCTGTTCGGGCCAGACAAGTTCTCCATAATTCAGAGAAGAGACCAAGTTTTCCGACAACGGATACAATTCAATGCTATGATAAATTACCTGCTTGTCGGTCAGGACTTCTTCCAGTTCCTTCCATGTCAGCAAGGCATTCAAGCCCGTACCGAAGCCTATCTCCAGTAAATGAATAACCGGCTTATCCACCGCATGAAGTCCCGCTTCGATAAAGATATATTTGGATTCCTGCCAGGCTCCGTTAACCGAATGATAATGCTCGTTCATCTCTGGAATAAACAAGGTATGACTGCCGTCGGCCGTTACCTGCAAGACTCTTTCCATATTTTTCTGTTCCATTTTCCTGCAATCTATTATTGGACAAAGGTAACGGAATATTCATAGACTAGGAAATACAATTCCTTTAAAAGTCGAGTTGCATCATGTCGAAAAACATTGTGCGAGTGTTCCCTGCTATTTCTTCCGGGTCCAACCGTTTGAAACCATTACGTTCATAAAACGGAATAGCTTCGAGATAGGCATCGACTGTCAGGAATCGGAAAGTAGAACTACTAATTTCTTTTTTTAAGCGATATTGAAGAACCACCATCATTTTACGTCCCATACCACAGTTTCTGTATTGTAATGCAATAGCAAAACGTCCAATCTTTACCGCTGGGTAACTTCCAAAATGTTTTGAATGAGGAAAAAGTTTCTTGATTTTTCTCCAAACAGCTTTCGATACCTCTTGTTTAGAAATCTTGTCATTGAATAGGCTAAAATAACCAATAATAACATCCCCATCACATATGAGGAATGTATTGGCTAAACGGTTTTTAGAAAAGGCTTTTGCTTCATTTAATAAAAAACCATTCAATTCGGTATCTCCGCAATCGAATGGCTTCATTTCATAGTCGGAGGTGAGTTGAACTACTTTCATAGACATCAAATACAAATTTCTATTTCTTTACAAATCTCTTTGTACTCTTTCTCCAGTTCTTCCCAATTTTTCCGACGCTCTTCTTGACTCATGTTATCAACTTCCTCCATTAAACGGTCAAAACGTTCTGCGGATTTGCCGTATAAGATAGGTGTCTCTTTAAATGGATACTTTGCTTTCATAGTTATTGTTGTTTACAAGGTTTATGAATGGATACAAAGATAGGGTTTTAGTATTTTACTTCCAATAGATTCTTTCAAAGAATGTTTGTCCTCTTTGAGATAGATTCAATTCTTATTGTGGCATTTGGGGTAATGGATTTTGTTAATTTCACAATCCGGTAAAACTATTTAATAGAAAAAGATAAGGGAGAAAAGGTTATATCTCTACTTTTGCGCATTGTTGATAGCAGATTATGAGGAGGTGTTGGTTGATAGGAATGGTGGTATGTGCTCAATATGTTCATACCGTTTATGCGCAGACTTGGAGTAAGGAAGATTCTATTCGCCTGGCTAATATCTTGTCGGGTAAGGATACGTTGAGGCTGAATCCGGAGTTTCAACGTTCTATTCAGAATGGGACGTTCATTAATCTCAATCCGGTAGGGAAGATGAAAAGTGCTTCGTCGAAAGTTCCTTTTACGAAGGATTTCTCCGAATATATCAAATTGGATAAAAGTGTGTTGGTGGAAGAAAAGAAGAGTTGGAAAGACATGCCACCACAGGCGGCCATGCGTGAGCCGATAGAAGTCAAAGAACCTGATTTGAAAGTCAATCCGTTGGTATATACGATTCCCGGACAAGTCAAACAGACGGCCGTTAAGCCCACTGGGCATGATTTCAATGATTTTCTTTCCTATTTGTTAAGTCCGAAATACCGGCAGTTCAAGAAGAATGCCAGCCGGAATACGTATAAGATTTATAACGATATCCCGGCTTTGCAGATTTATCAGAAACAAAAGAAGTTTCGGGAAGAACATCCTGAGCTGATCCTAAAACCCGACAGCCAAGTTACAAAGCCCAAGAAGAAGGCCTTGAAAGGTCCGGTGCCCGGATTACATTAGAAAGCTGGCTTTTCCGCTGGTTCGCCGGCAAGCCACCAGTCAATCATGCGGCGGGCGATACTTAGTTTGGCCGGAAGTTCGGGCAGATTCTCTTTACTGAAAAAGGAACCGGCGCTTAATTCATCATCTTGAAGCTTGATGGTTCCACTTTCATAATCGGCGAAGAATCCAATCATAATACCGCTTGGATAAGGCCAAGGCTGACTGCCAAAATAGGTGATATTCTTGATCATGAGTCCGGTTTCTTCCATCACTTCCCGTCGGACACATTGTTCCAGTGTTTCTCCCACTTCCAGAAAACCGGCCACCAGTCCGTGAAAACTTCCCCGGAAGTTACGGGCATGTACCAGTAATACTTCCTCACCCCGGCGGATCAATACGATCATGGCCGGAGAAATAACCGGATAAAATTCCTGATGGCAGGAATCACAGTATTTAGAGATGACCGTATGCCATGCCAAAGGTTTTCCGCAAGCCGGACAAAAACGACTGTTGCGATCCCAATGTACCAGCTGATGCGCCTTTCCTGCTCGTTTGTACCAATCGAGCGGTAAATAATTCCAGCTGGCACGCAAGCCGATCATGATCCATTGTTCATCTTCAGTTATCTCATGCGAGAGTGATGCGGCCCGTGCCGGTAAAGAAGAGTCCAGCACAACTTCAAAGGAGTTGTCTGTACCGAAAGGAGCATTTTCCTGATAAGGAATCTGATAACTACCATTGTTCTTTTTCAGTAATAGCTTGTCTTGGAAGAACAAGAACCAGTAACAAGCCTTATTTTGCTTTTCCATATCTTTCTATCCTAAAATGAAGTTGCAAATTAAAGAAAACTTATTCGTCTCTGGACTTGTTTATTTATATATTTGCATAAAAGTAATCCTTAATAGATGAATGTTTGGGTAAAAAGAATCTGTATCTTTTGTTTGATACCAATTATATTGGCCATCATACTTTCGATATTATTATACATTCCGGCATTTCAAAACTTTGCAGTGAGACAGGCCACTTATTACGCCAGCAAAAGTACCGGAATGCATATAGGCATTGAACGTATTCGTCTTTCATTCCCGATCCAACTGAATATTCACGGAATAGAAGTTATCCAAGATTCTGTTCCGGCTGATACGTTATTCATGTTGGAAGATTTGAATATCAGTATTCGTCCGATACCCTTGCTCAGTAAAGAACTACTGGTGGAATCAGTCGGATTAAAGAACCTTCGGGTTAATACCGGAAACCTGATAGACGGAATTGAAATAAAAGGCTTTATCGGAGATTTCCTGGCACGGGCAGATCGGATCAGTCTGGCTACGGAGAAAGGAACATTGAATAACTTGGCTTTATCGGATGCAACGGTTACCGTCTTTATGACAGAACCAACAACTCCTCCTGATACAACAGCGTCTGCTCCGGTCAATTGGCTTTTGAAATTAGAGAAAATAGATCTCACCCGTGTAGCTTTGGCTTTACAGATGCCCGGAGATTCACTGCGTATGTCTGGCTTTATCACGGAAGCCCGTTTGAGAGGTGGAGAAATAGATTTGAAGAATGCCAGTTACCTGGCCGATAAATTTACATACGTTGGCTCGGCTTTGAATTATGATACCGGCGAAGCTGCTCCGTTAAAAGGATTAGATCCATCGCACATTGCTTTATCAGATATAGAAATAGATTTAAGTTCACTGCTCTATGCTGGTCAGACTGTTCGGGCAGATATTAACAAGCTGGTTGCCAAAGAACGTTCCGGATTAGAGATCAAACGTTTTGAAGGACAAATAAAAGGCAATCAAGCATCCTTGGAAATTCCGAAACTGGTTCTGGAAACATTATATTCGGAAGCCGAGCTGAAAGGAAATATACCGTATGCAGCCTTCGCTAAAAAGCCTAAAGACCGGATGGATGTAACATTCTGGGCAGATTTGGGAAAACAGGATATCGTGACGTTGGCTGGCGAGTTACCCGAAGAAGTCATCCGGGCTTATCCGGATACAAGTCTGCGAATCCAGGCAGAGGCAAAGGGTAATTTGGCCGCTTTGGAATTAAATAAGTTGGATGCTCAGCTTCCGGGAGCGTTTTCTATCCGGACACAAGGGAAAGGCTCATCTCTGCAAAGCGAGAAGCAAAGAGATGGTGAGGTGGAATTGAAACTTTTTACCGATAACTTAGATTTTCTGTTAGATTTCCTGCCAGAAGAAAGTCGGAGTAACTATCGTATTCCTAAACGGATGATGCTGAGTGGTAACGTACGGCTTGCAGGACAAAAGTATGCCGGGAGTCTGCTATTGCGGGAAGGACAAGGAAAGATCCAACTGAAATCCTTATTTGATGCCCACGAGAATCGTTTTAAGGCTTCCTTTGAGATAGACAGTCTGGAGCCGAATCACTTTATGCCCAATGATTCACTTTATTGGATGACTGCTTCTATTCAAGCAGAAGGACAAGGAACCAATGCATTTGATTCATTGACATGGGTGAATCTGGATGGAAAGATCGGAGACCTTCGTTATGGAAATTCTTCCATTTCTGATATTACGATAAAAGGATCCTTGAAAGACAACTTTGCCATCTTGGATTTGAATAGCCGTTATCCGTTAGCTGAAATGGATGTGACTTTGAATGCGACCTTGAAAAAGAATTGGATTCAGGCCATGTTGATTGCTGATATGCAACATTTGGATTTGTATGGTTTTCATCTGATGGATAAACCTTTCTCTACTTCATTTCAACTGTTTGCTGAGGCTGAGACGGATATGAAAGACCATCATCAGGCTGATTTAACGTTAGGAAACTGGGAAATCGTTACTGAAACGACTAAAGTTAAGCCGAAAACTCTCATCTTGAAAGCTCGTACGGAAACCGATTCTACATTCGTTTCCTTCCATGCCGGCGATTTGGCGATCCGTTTGCAGGGAAATAAAGGATTAAATGGGTTGAGTGAAAACTTTGGAGTGATCTCTAAAGAAATAGACAGGCAAATGGCGCAGGACTCAATAGTTCGTTTGGCATTGTTGCGCCCGATGTTACCTGAACTACAGCTGAAAGTAACTGCTCAGAAAGATAATCCGATTTATAACTTTATGAATATGTATTCCCTCAATTTCCAACAGTTGGAATTAAATATGAATACTTCGCCGGAAAAGGGAATACAAGTGGATGGAGGTGTGTATAAACTGCTACGGGATACTTTCTTGTTGGATACAATCAAGATGCGTTTATGGCAAGATACTGTGGGTATTTTCTATGAAGCCGGTGTGGTAAAGAACAAGTTCAAGAAACAGGCTCCGTTCTCTGCGATGTTGAGTGGTAAATTATTGACAGGATATGCAGATGCCTTGTTGAAGTTTACTAACGAAAAAGGAAAAACAGGAATTCTGCTGGGTGGTAGTGTCCAGAAAGAAGACGAAGGTGGAGTAAGATTGCACTTCTTCCCTTATGAACCTATTTTAGCCTTCAATCCATTTACTTTAAATGAGGATAATTATATTCTGATTCGCAATGAGAAGGATATTTCAGCAGACTTCTTGCTGAAAGGCCGGCAAAATGCATTCTTGCAAATTGATACACATCCGGTGGATAGTGGACTGAATGAAATACATGCAGCTTTAGGACAAGTGGACCTGCATGAAATATCGAAGGGATTTTCTGCATATATGCCGGAGTTGGAAGGTTTGCTGAATGCGGATTTCCAATATATGCCGTCTGACAGTTCTTATACGATGACTGGAGGTATAAGTATTGATTCTCTTCATTATGAAAAGAAGCGGGTAGGTGATTTATTGTTGAGTGCCGTGTATCTGCCTGTTTCGGATAAAGAACATCAAGTTGATATTCATGCCTTCCGAGATACAGAAGAGTTTATGAATTCCTTCGTTTACTATCAAAGCGGCATTAATGATAGTATTGAAGGTACAATGCAGATTACAGATTTGCCATTAGTCATGCTGAATCCTTTTATTCCGGATGATATGGCTTCTTTGAAAGGTAAGTTGTTGGGTGAAATGAATATATCCGGAACAAGTCAGGCTCCCGATATTCGGGGATTTATGCAATTGGATTCGGCAAGTATGTTTGTTACGGCGGCCAATACGACATTGAAGTTTGATCCGCGTCAGATTGTTGTGGGGGATAATCGTATCCATTTTAATAAGTATCAGATTCTGGCGACCGGACAGAATCCGTTTGTCATAGATGGAACTGTTAATTTCTCAGATCCTTCGAATATGATTGCCGATATGACAATGACTGCCCAAAATATGCAGTTGCTCAATACAAAGCGGAATAAAGAAAGTCTGGTGTACGGTAAGATGTATGTCAACTTGAATTCAACGATAAAAGGACCGCTGAACTCTTTGATCATGCGAGGCGATTTGCATTTGTTGGGTGGAACAAATGTGACGTATGTATTGAAAGATTCTCCATTGACGGTACAAGACCGGTTATCGGGTTTGGTAACATTCACTTCGTTTGAAGAAGATACTATTTTAGGAAAGAGACCGCGGGTTTCGGCATTGCCTTTGGGTGGAATGGATATGTTGATGACAATCCATATTGATCAGGCAGTACAGATTAATGCTGATTTGACTCCCGATCAATCCAGTCATGTGAATCTGGAAGGAGGAGGCGATCTTTCTTTCCAGTACACACCGATGGGTGATATGATCCTGAATGGGCGTTATACATTAAGTAGTGGAACGATCAAGTACTCGCTTCCTGTCATTCCGCTGAAAGAGTTTAATGTGCAGAACGGAAGTTATATTCAATGGAGTGGTGATCCGATGGATCCTAGTATGAATATAACGGCAACGGAGAGGATTCGGACTTCTGCGGCCTTGGATGATGGTAGTTCTCGGATGGTAAACTTTGATGTAGGAATCCAATTGACACAACGATTGGAGAATTTAGGATTAAAGTTTATCTTGGATGCTCCTGAAGATGCGGCCATACAGGAACAGTTAGCACGGATGGGTGAAGAAGAGAAGGCTAAACAGGCTGTTAGTATGTTGGTAACAGGTATGTATTTGGCGGGTAGTTCAACTACAGGAAAAGCAAATCTGAACATGGGTGCAGCATTGAATAGCTTCTTGCAGAGTGAAATCAATAATATTGTCGGAAGTGCTGCCAAGTCATTAGATATTAACTTCGGTATGGAAAGTTATGATACCAACGGCGATGGAACCAAACGGACTGATTATTCCTTCCGCTTTGCCAAACGTTTCTATAACGACCGGATTCGGATTGTGTTGGGCGGACGAATTTCTACTGGAGAGGACATTAATCAGGGACAGGCTCAGCCGTTTATCGATAATGTATCTATCGAATACCGCCTTGATCCGAGTGGAACACGTTATGTCAAACTTTTCCATAATAAAGACTATGAGAGTTTGTTGGAAGGCGAATTAACGGAGACGGGTGCCGGTATCGTTTTGCATAAGAAGATGCAATATATGCGGGAACTGTTTATATTCAAGAGAAACAAGACAAAGCCTCAGAAAGAGGAAAACAACAAGGAGAAAACAAAAGAAGATGAAAACTAACTTGTGGATAATATATATCGGCCTGATCTTTCTATCTCTGGTTTCATGCTCGGTTACGAAGCATCTGCCGGAAGATGAGGTTCTCTATACGGGTATTCGAAAGATCGAGATCATGGATCGGGATTCGACTCCTGAAGGTGACGTTACACTTGAGGAAGTAGAGGCTGCTTTGAGTTATCCTCCCAACAATGCGTTGCTGGGAAGTTCGTCTGTCCGTATTCCTTTCCCTTTTGGTTTGTGGATGTATAATGCATTGGTTAATAAGAAAGGGAAAGTCGGGCAATGGCTTTTCCGTAAACTGGCAGCCAAACCTGTTTATATTACAAATGTCAATCCGGATGTACGAATCAAGGTGGCGGATAACTTATTGAAGGAATATGGATATTTCAATGGAAAGACTTCTTATACACTTGTTCCAAATCCTAAGGATCCGAAGCAGGCGAAGATCGATTATCAGATAAGTATGAAAGATCCTTATACGTATGATAGTATCCAATATGCACAACGTCGTCATCGGACGGATACAATTGTTATGGCAAATGCAACCCGTTCGCTGCTAAAGAAAGGAGATAACTTTAGTGTTACAGTATTGGAAGCCGAGCGTCAGCGTATCAGTACTTTATTGCGTGATAACGGATATTATTATTTCCGTCCGGAATATATCACTTATCAAGCCGATACGGTACGAACTCCTGGAAAAGTATCCTTGAAGGTTGTTTCTTCTAATAACGTACCGAGGGAAGCTTTACGCCCTTGGAGCATTGGTAACATAACCGTGGCACTGAATGGTTATAATAACGAGCCGCCAACGGATACGCTGCTTTATAAAGATTTGACGATTCTGTATGAGGGAAAGTTACGGGTTCGTCCGGCTGTGCTTTACCGGAAACTGACGTTTAAACCCGGAGAGCGTTATTCTAATACCAAGCAGATGGAAACTCAAACGGCTCTTTCTCGCTTGGGTATTTTCAAGTATGCGGAGATGCAATATATGCCACAAGACACAACTCGTCGTTGTAAAACCCTCGATCTGCGAATTAATACAGCGTATGATTTGCCTTTGGATGGAGAGTTGGAATTTAATGTTACGACCAAAAGTAATGATCAGATGGGGCCGGGAGCTATCTTCAGTATGACCAAACGGAATGTATTTGGTGGAGGTGAATCTTGGGGTGTTCAATTGAAGGGTTCATACGAATGGCAGACTGGTAATCGGGTAGACGGAGCCTCTTCTCTGATGAATAGTTATGAAATGGGATTGAGTAGTACTTTGACTTTGCCTCATCTGCTTTTCCCTGGTTATTTGGAACGTAATTTGAAGTATCCGTCAAGTACTACATTCCGTATTTATACGGATCAAATGAATCGGGCCAAGTTCTTCAAGATGCTTTCTTTTGGAGGAAGTGCTACACTTGACTTTCAAAGCTCGGCTACCAGTCATCATTCAGTAACACCATTTAAGTTGACATATAATAAATTGCAACATACAACTGCAACTTTCGATTCGATTACGAATGCCAACAAGGCTCTTTATCTGAGTTTAAAGGATCAGTTTATTCCGGCGATGAGTTATACATATACATATGATGACTCTCCGCTTCAAGAGAAGAAGCATCATTTGTGGTGGCAATCGTCAGTTACCCAGTCCGGAAATATATTGAGTGGCTTTTATGCTTTAGCTGGGAAAAGCTTTAAAGAGGAAAACAAGAATTTCTTGGGTAATGTCTTTTCTCAGTTTGTAAAAGTCAGTTCGGAAATTCGCTATGACTATCTGCTGAAAAAGAATCATCATCTGGTTGGTCGTTTGTTGGTTGGTGCCATTTATGGTTATGGTAATGCCGAGAATCACTCAACGCCATATAGTGAACAATTTTATATTGGTGGTGCAAACAGTATTCGTGCTTTTACGATTCGCAGTATTGGTCCGGGACGTTTTGTTCCGAATCCCGACAATAAATATGGATATATCGACCAGACTGGAGACCTTAAGTTAGAGGCAAATTTGGAATACCGTTTCCCGATCTTTGGTGATTTACACGGAGCTGCTTTCTTGGATGCCGGTAATATTTGGTTGATCCATGAAGATCCTAACCGTCCTGGCGCACAATTGAAATGGGGAAGCTTCATCAAAGATCTGGCCTTGGGGACTGGCGTTGGTGTTCGTTATGATCTTGATTTTATTGTTGTCCGCGTTGATTGTGGTATTGGTTTGCATGTCCCTTACGATACTGGAAAGAAAGGTTATTACAACATTCCTAAGTTTAAAGACGGACTTGGTTTACATTTGGCTATCGGTTATCCGTTCTAGATGTTTTTGGAAGCTCACAAAAAAAGAAAAGAGAAGGAATTTCTCTTTCAAATACCTTCTCTTTTCGCTGATTTATTTTTGTCAGTCATTTAATGCCAGAAAGTTTTTCAGTGGATTGGCATACATTTCGAGGATTTTCTTCCGCAGGAAATTCTCATCTTTGTTGGGGATGACAATCTTGTCGAGCTGCTTCTGTAAATATTCTTCAAATGCTTTCTTGTCTTTCAATCCGTAATGATCAGAGAATCGGCGTGTACCGCTTAACAGATCATAGGCTACATAATTATTCGGATAGAAACGATAATGACGATAAATTTCTTTATCAATGATGGATGCAACAGCGGCAAACAATTCGTTCCGGTCCATGTTCAGATCTAACTGATCTAACTGATCATTGATTAGCTGACTGATTGTGAAATGAACGCGACCTTTATTATTTAAGATACCCGTTTCCATATTCAGCAAATCATCTCGCTGCGTCTTATGATATTCCGGATTATCCCGTTTCAGTTGAAATTCTTGTGCCTTCAGGTAATCGCAAGGATCAAATTCATAAGAAATAGCTACAGGAACAATATTTAATGATTTCAGGTTGCCGATAATATCTTTCCCGCCAGCCATGCAGAGCATTTTCAGCACGCTGGGTTGGGTACGGTCGTTCGAATCCTTTGCACGGCCTTCCCGTTGGGCAATCCAGATAGATTCTTTGGTGTCTTTGATGGTATGATTAATGTAGGCAGAAAGTGTACCACTTACTTCCAACATTTGGCGGACAGAGACTCCACGTTTGACAATAAAGCTGTTGTTTAACCGGACGAACGTTTTAATCCATGGGCGAATCAGCAGATTGTCTCCGATGGCTACTTGTGTCATTCCATATCCTACATCATACAACATGACATTCAAGAAAGACGCATCCAGTACGATATCACGGTGATTAGAAATAAACGTACAAGCCGGTTTTCCTTCAGGCAGACGGCTACGACCCGAAATGGTTAACGAAAAGGTCGTCTTTTTAGCCACTGTCATGACAGCATCATACGCCAAGGTTGACTTAAACTGTTCTTTCGTCTTGCAAGCTCGCATGGCAGCACTCAACTGGTCCCAATCTAAGTCAGGTTTGACATACCGGAGCGCGTGCCTAAACTCTTCCGAAGCCAGCAGCTCTTCTATGGCCGCTTGTACTTCATCTTGGTTGAGAGGGCGAATATCCTCAAAATTTGGAGAAACTGTTCCTGTATCCATATCCTTTAGTTTATCTCGTTTTCTATTATATCATTCATCACGTCGGTAATATTTAGTCCGGCAGCCCTTACTTGTTGAGGAATGAAGCTGGTACCCGTCATACCCGGTGTTGTGTTGATTTCGAGCAGACAAGGTTCGCCGTCTGCCGGAATGATGTAATCTACACGGATCAATCCTTTGGCTCCTAACAGATCATAAATTCGCGACGTTTCACTTTGTACCTTCTTTGTCCATTCCGGAGAGATACGTGCCGGAGTTATTTCTTGTACCTGACCATTGTATTTGGCATCGAAGTCAAAGAATTCGTTTGATGTTACAACTTCCGTAACAGGAAAAACTACTTCTTTACCTTTTACTTTGTAGCATCCGCAAGTAACTTCTGTTCCTTCAATGAAGCTTTCAATTACGACTTCCTTTCCTTCAGCGAAGGCTTTGTCGATAGCGGCTGGTAAAGCCGATATTTCCTTTACTTTGGTTACTCCGAAGCTGCTGCCTCCGTCATTAGGCTTAACGAATACCGGAAGACCTAACTTAGATTCTACTTCTTCGGCTGTGATGTTTTCGCCATGCATCAGGCGGATTGATTTTGCAATTCGCACACCGAAATTATTCAGGTAATGATTGCATACATACTTGTTGAATGTCAATGCGCTCACTAACATTCCACAAGAAGAATACGGCAGTCCGATCAAGTCGAAATAACCTTGCAATCGTCCGTCCTCGCCCGGAGTTCCATGGATGGTGATATAAGCAAAATCAAAGCGTTTCTTTTCACCATTTTCAAAGAAGCTGAAATCATTTTTATCAATTGGCGTGTGTTCGCCGTTCGGCAAGCGGACTGACCATTCGTCTTTCTTTACGATGGCAATATATAAATTATATTTGTCTTTATCAATAAAAGAATAGATTCCTTCCGCACTTTTCAAAGAAATCACAATTTCAGAAGAGTCTCCTCCTGCTACAATAGCAATATTCTTTTTCATAACTCTAAGTCTTTAGTTGTTGCATATATGCGCCATTTGTCAATCAGTTCTTGCATGTCTGCAGGAATTTCTGAATCGAAAAAGAGTTCTTTACCAGTTGAAGGATGCACAAATCCCAATGTCTTGGCATGTAAAGCCTGACGAGGACAAATGGTGAAACAATTCTGCACAAATTGTTTGTATTTAGAAAATGTTGTTCCTTTTAATATTTCGTGTCCGCCATATCGCTCGTCATTGAAGAGTGTATGACCAATATGTTTCATATGTACGCGGATCTGATGGGTACGACCTGTTTCCAGCCGGCATTCTACCAGCGTGACATAGCCTAGTCGTTCTAATACCCGATAATGAGTGACGGCATGTTTTCCTTGGTCTCCTTCCGGGAAAACCGTCATCTGCAACCTGTCTTTGGGACTTCGTCCGATATTACCGACCACTGTTCCTTCATCTTCTTGGAATTGTCCCCACACGACAGCACGATAACAGCGTTTTGTCGTGTGATGATAGAATTGTAATCCCAAATTGCTTTTGGCTTCCGGTGTTTTTGCTATCACTAATAATCCGGAAGTGTCTTTATCGATACGGTGAACCAATCCTAATCGGGGATCAGAAGGGTCGAAGTGTTGTTCATCTCGCAGATAGTAGGCAATGGCATTCAGTAATGTTCCTGAATAGTTCCCATGACCCGGATGCACAACCATGCCTGCCGGTTTGTTTACTACCAGCAAGTCTGCATCTTCATATACAATATTTAAAGGGATGTCTTGAGGGATAATTTCTGTTTCCCGGCGTGGACGATCCATTACGATTTGCACCACGTCAAACGGCTTAACCCGATAATTACTTTTTACAGGTTGGCCATTTACCCAAATACAACCGGCGTCGGCTGCTAATTGGATTCGGTTGCGTGTCGTCCCTTCTAGGCGGGCTACCAAAAACTTGTCAACGCGTAAGAGCGACTGGCCTTTATCGGCCGTCACTTTAAAATGTTCATACAAACCGGGCGAAATCTCCGGAGAGGTAATGATGGCAGCCGACTCTTCGTCGTCGAGCAACATATCATCTACCTGTTCTTCATCTATTTCGTCAATAAAGTCTGCCATGATTAAAACCAATTTTCTTCTTCGCTATCCAAGGATTCGACCGGAGCCATGTTCAAACTATCCAATGCCAAGGAGTCTGACTCTTCAAATCCTCCACTAACAACTAATGTAAGGTGGGCATTTAAGGGCACATGCTGGCCTTCTTCCAATATTTTCCCGTTCCATTCAACTCCGATGGCCAAATCTTTATAGTCGCCTGCTACATATTTTACCTCAATGGCTTTGATGCCGATAGAAGTAAGTAGGGCATAAGCCTGCCGGAATGAGAGATCCTGTACTTCAGGAATACGTGCCATCTGGGATGTCTTCGCATTGATGGTGACGAAAACAATACGTCCTTCCTTAACTTTCGAACCCGGTGTCGGCACGATTTCAACGATAGCTCCCGGATCAACATCTTTGGAAAAAACGGAATCTATAATATTATAGCGAATACCTTTTTCGGCTAGGAATGGAGCTGCTTCTTCTATGGTCATTCCTTTTACGTCGGGAATGACAACTGCTTCATTGTGACGGGTATATATATCCAGCCATACCAATGTGCCGTAGATTAATCCCCATAAGATTAAGACTGCCAAAAGCAGACTAATCACAAAAGGATTCTTTAATATCTTAATAAAGCGATTATTCATATTTTGATCTTCCTTTTGATACAAAGTTCAAAGGTAGGTATAAAAACAAAGAAAGTAAAGGCTTTTGATGAAAAAAACCTTTACTTTCCTTATAGCTTTACAAACAGGATTGATTATCCGTTGTATTCGTCAGATACAGTCAGTTTTGCTCTACCTTTTGCACGACGAGCTGCTAATACACGACGACCGTTAGCGGTAGCCATTCTTGAACGGAATCCGTGTTTGTTCTTTCTTTTTCTGTTAGATGGTTGGAATGTTCTTTTCATTTCTTTATATGATTTTATTTATTATTATTCGCATACTTATTCGGGCTGCAAAGATAGGTTCTTTTTTTGAATAAACAAACAGATGACTGTATTTTATTGTTTATTTATCATCTAAGAACTTTCCAATACGGTCTTCCTCTTCTTATTTTGCAGCTGGCCGACTGTTAATACAGGCCACCTTTGTATAAGTTGTCGAAGTTGGAATGGGATCCTTCTACCAGTTTGGCTTCTTCTCCTTCCGGATTCAATTCAATTGATTTCTTCAGGTCTTCAAAAGCACCAGCTTTGTCGCCTTTCAAGTTTTTGGCTCGCCCTCTTTCCGAGTAGAACTTTCCTTGATCCGGAGCATTTTCAATGGCTTCATCGAAAAAGGCGATCGCTTCATCCAACTTGTTTTGGGTTATCAGGAGTCTGCCGATTAATAGAGTTGCCTCTTCATTAAAAGGATTCAGTTCCAATACCTGATGAAAATCGGCATCAGCTTGTTCGATTTCTCCCATCATGGCATGGATTCTGCCTTTTAGCAGATACGCCATATCTTCTTCCGGATTCAGTTCGATCACTTTCTGAATGTCTTCCAAGGCTTCTGTTCCTTGTTGCATTTTCAGCAGGATTTCGGCTCGCAGTTGGTACGCATCGGCAAAATCTTCACGTAAGGTTACGGCCCGTGTCAGGTCGGCGATCGCACCCAACAAATCGTTTGTTACGTGTTTGGCTCTTGCCATCAAGTAGAAAGCTGTTGCATTTTCCGGCTGAATTGCAATGATAGCCTGACAATCGGGGATAACTTCAGTATCTTTGTCAAGCATAAAAAGGACCTGAATACGTGTTAATAAGGTGTCTACGTCATTGGGCTTTAATTCCCGCATCTTATCCAATACGGTTAAAGCCTCTTCCGGCTTTCCGGAAGCAACGTAGGCCGCTACCAGAAACGAACGTGTTTCAAAGTCTTCCTGAATATTTAATGCTTCTTCAAAACAGCGAATGGCGTAAGCTAATTTATGAATCTTTTGTGCGCGTACTCCATCGTATTTTAATATATCAAAATTTTTCTCTTCAATTTTCCGACCTCCTTCGTTTGCCGGTTCTTTAGGTTGTGAAGAAAATAATGATTTAAAAAAGCCCATAATCTTTGTTCTTATAATATATTCGTTGCAAAAATAAAGAAAACAACCTAATAAACAAATATTCTACTTTATTTGAGGCGCTTTTTTTGACAGTTTCGTTTTGATAGAAAGATCGTTACTTTTCATATTTTTGACAGATGTCAAAAAGCTTTTCCATATTAGTCAAAAAGCTTTATCACATATATGGTAAAGATTTACCACATCTGTCGAAAAATTAAAATCTAGTAGGATTTTATTGAATACCTGCTTTCTGTTGATATTCCTGAATATAGCCTGTGCAAGATTAGAATTAATTCGGATTCTTATAAAAAGAAAGTATTTTTGTGATTATGGTTATAGATTTAAAGAAATATAAGATATAAAGTATGTATTCTTTTCTTTTTTTAGATTTTTAAAATTTGATAGTGTGTATTATACGACCGATTTATTACCTTTGGCAAAATTTTTTCTTGGCAGAACAATGTAATAATATTCTGATAGAATCTACTATTTATCTTCTAAAATATGGAAAACATAGAAACTGGACTTTTATTGATGGTTGTTGGTATGGCAACAGTTTTTGTCATTCTTCTGATCGTAATCTATTTGGGAAAAGCCTTGATTTGGGCCGTGAACAAGTATGCTCCGGAAGAAGAAGGAACAAAGAAAGTTGCTAAAGTTGCTGCCGCTGTTAAGGCGCCAACAAATGCTTTGTCTTCGCAGGAAACGGCTGTGATTGTTTCGGCTGTCAGTATGGCGACACAAGGCTTAGGAAAAGTAGTTAAAATTGAAAAATTATAAAGTATTGCATATCATGAAAAAAGAAATCAAATTTAGTCTGGTCTTCCGCGATATGTGGCAGTCTGCCGGTAAATATGTTCCGCGTGTTGACCAACTGACCAAAGTAGCTCCTGCAATTATTGAGATGGGATGTTTTGCGCGTGTTGAAACAAACGGTGGTGGTTTTGAGCAGGTAAATCTTCTTTTCGGAGAGAACCCGAACCGGGCCGTACGTGAATGGACAAAACCTTTCCACGAAGCAGGTATACAAACACACATGCTTGACCGTGCATTAAACGGTTTGCGGATGAGTCCGGTACCGGCTGATGTCCGTCAGTTATTTTATAAGGTAAAGAAAGCACAAGGAACGGATATCGCACGTACCTTCTGCGGATTGAACGATATTCGGAATATTGAACCGTCTATTCAGTATGCAAAAGCAGCCGGAATGATTTCTCAGTGTTGTTTGTGTATCACGCATTCTCCGATTCATACCGTTGAGTATTATACCAAGATGGCTTATGAACTGATTGAAAAGGGTGCAGACGAAATCTGTATTAAGGATATGGCGGGAATTGGTCGCCCTCATTCGTTAGGACAGATTGTTGCAAACATCAAGGCTAAATATCCGGATATACCTGTTCAATATCATAGTCATGCAGGTCCAGGCTTTAATATGGCTTCTATCCTGTCGGTTTGTGAAGCTGGTTGCGATTACATTGATGTTGGTATGGAGCCGTTGTCTTGGGGTACAGGTCATGCCGATCTGTTGGCTGTACAGGCTATGTTGAAAGACGCAGGATTCGTGGTGCCGGAAATTAATATGAAGGCGTATATGAAAGTACGCTCGCTGATTCAAGAGTTTATGGATGATTTCTTAGGTTTATATATTAGTCCGAGAAACCGTTTGATGAATTCTCTGTTGATTGGTCCGGGACTTCCGGGTGGTATGATGGGCAGTTTGATGTCTGATCTGGAAAAGAATCTGGAATCTATCAATAAAGGCCGTGCGAAAAGAGATAAGAAACCGATGACGCAAGAGAAACTTTTGCTCAAACTGTTTGATGAAGTAGCGTATGTATGGCCACGTGTCGGATATCCTCCATTGGTAACTCCATTCAGTCAGTATGTGAAGAATCTGGCTTTGATGAATGTGATGCAGATGGAAAAAGGAAAAGAACGTTGGAGCATGATAGCCGATGATATCTGGGATATGCTGTTGGGTAAAGCCGGACGCTTACCAGGTGAATTAGCTCCTGAATTGGTTGAGAAAGCTCAGGCAGAAGGCCGCAAGTTCTTTGAAGGAAATCCGCAAGACAATTATCCGAATGCTTTGGATAAATATCGCAAGCTGATGAATGAAAAGCATTGGGAAGTAGGTGAAGACGAAGAGGAATTGTTTGAATATGCTATGCATCCGTCTCAGTATGAAGCTTATCGTTCAGGAAAGGCGAAGGTTGATTTCAAGGTGGATGTAGCAAAACGTAGAGCAGAAAAAGAAGAGGCTGCTGCTCCGAAGACTGAAATTGCTTTGCCGAAAGAACCGCAGATTATGACGGTTGATGTAAATGGCCAGGCTTATCGGGTAACTGTTGCCTTTGGTGATTCGGCTGCTTCCGCTCCTGCTTCTCAGGCACCGGTTTCTCCGGCTCCAGCACAGCAACCTGCCGCAGCTCCGGCACCTGCTTCCGCTCCTGCTGGTGCGGGTAATGAAGTCTTGTCTCCGCTGGAAGGTAAATTCTTCTTGGTAAAAGGCGCTTCTGATACGCCGGTGAAAGTAGGTGACGCAGTGAAGAAAGGCGATGTCTTGTGCTACGTGGAAGCGATGAAGACTTACAATGCTGTTCGTTCGGAATTTGATGGTACGGTAACAGCTATTTGTGTGAATGCGGGTGATGCCGTTTCGGAAGATGATGTATTAATGACCATTCAATAATGAACGAAATATTTCACAACTTATATGAAATGACTGCGTTCAGCAATATCATTGCTGAACCGCAGTTCCTGATCATGTATGCCATTGCATTCATCTTGCTTTATCTGGGTATCAAGAAGCAATATGAACCGTTGCTGCTGGTCCCGATTGCTTTCGGTGTCTTGCTGGCCAATTTCCCAGGAGGCGAGATGGGCGTTATTCAGGCTGATGAAAACGGAATGGTAGAAGTACATGGTGTGATGAAGAATATTTGGGAGATGCCTTTGCATGACATTGCGCATGAACTGGGATTGATGAATTTCATTTATTATATGTTGATCAAGACTGGCTTCTTGCCTCCTATTATCTTTATGGGTGTTGGAGCATTGACCGACTTTGGTCCGATGTTGCGCAATCTGCGGCTTTCTATCTTCGGAGCGGCAGCTCAGCTGGGTATTTTCACAGTTTTGCTGGTTGCTATTCTGATGGGATTCACGCCGAAAGAAGCGGCTTCGTTGGGAATTATCGGTGGTGCCGACGGTCCGACGGCTATTTTTACGACGATTAAGCTGGCTCCTCATTTGTTAGGACCGATTGCTATTGCTGCTTATTCGTATATGGCGCTGGTACCGGTGATCATTCCTTTGGTGGTTAAACTGTTGTGTACGAAGAAAGAATTAAGTATCAACATGAAGGAGCAGGAGAAGAAGTATCCTTCTACTACTGAAATCAAGAATCTGCGGGTACTGAAGATTGTTTTCCCGATTGTTGTGACTACGGTTGTTGCCTTGTTCGTGCCAAGTGCCGTTCCTTTGATCGGTATGCTGATGTTTGGTAATTTGGTGAAAGAAATCGGAACCAATACCTCTCGTTTGTTTGATGCTGCATCCAACAGTATTATGAATGCTGCCACGATCTTCTTGGGATTGTCTGTCGGAGCAACCATGACTTCCGAAGCATTCTTGAATCTGACGACGATCGGTATCGTGATCGGTGGTTTCCTGGCATTTGCCCTTTCTATTGCCGGAGGTATTTTCTTCGTCAAGATATTTAATCTGTTTACGAAGAAGAAGATCAATCCGCTGATTGGAGCTACGGGATTAAGTGCTGTGCCGATGGCAGCGCGTGTGGCCAATGAGATTGCGTTGAAATACGATCCGAAGAACCATGTGCTTCAATATTGTATGGCAAGTAACATTTCGGGTGTTATCGGTTCGGCTGTGGCTGCCGGTGTCCTGATTTCGTTCTTGGGATAATCTGTTTTTTATAGAAAGAAGTAAAGCTGTCGCAAGTTTATTGTGGCAGCTTTTTTTGTATTTCCTGCCAGCAGGAGATATTCCGTAGCTTCGGAAAGTACTTTTCCGCCGCCGCGGAGATTCCCGAAGTTTCGGAAAGCGTTTTTCCGTCGGCGCGGAGGTTTCCGAAGTTTCGGAAAGAGCTTTTCCGCCGCCGCGGAGCTTCCCGAAGTTTCGGAAAGCGTTTTTCCGCCGCCGCGGGACTTCCCGAAGTTTCGGAAAGCATTTTTTCGTCGGCGCGGAGGTTTCCGAAGTTTCGGAAAGAGCTTTTCCGCCGGTGCGGGGTTTTCCGAAGGTTCGGAAAGCACTTAAACGTCGGCAGGAGATTTTCATTGTTTCAAAATAAGCTCATCTTTACTTATGCCCTTGTTTCATACAGGAAAAGACATAACACGAATAAGGAGAGACCGATGAGAAGAAACGCGGCAATCGTTATTTTTGCCCATTTGTAGGATTTCGCTAATTCATATTCATATAACTCATCGTTTGTATTTTCCCGATTTTTCGCTTTTATCGCATGGTACAGCGAGAATATCCCTAAAATGGGACAAATGATGAACGCCATAAGCGAAAGCAATAAGTAAGCATCTGTTTTTTTGTGATTCATGTGACTAAGGACTATATATGTTTATGAGTTGCAAGTAATCAATTTTTTGTTTCAAGATAATATTGAGCTTTGTAAAAGATGTTAAGATTAAACAAAAAGGCTGCACTGTAAATTTCATTACGGCGCAGCCTCAAAAAGTATGGGAAAGATCAATTATTTCATCTTGCAATCCGAACAACGAGATTGGATTTGTTTGAAGAAGTCATTTCCCTTATTATCAACCAAGATAAATGCAGGGAAGTCTTCTACTTCAATCTTCCAGATAGCTTCCATACCCAATTCCGGATATTCTACACATTCGATACTCTTGATATTGTTCTGAGCCAGGATAGCAGCCGGTCCACCGATAGATCCAAGATAGAAACCTCCGTGTTTCTGACAAGCGTCGGTTACTTGCTGGCTACGATTGCCTTTTGCCAACATGATCATTGAACCGCCGTGGCTTTGGAACAAGTCAACATACGGGTCCATACGTCCTGCTGTTGTCGGGCCCATTGAACCACAAGCCATACCAGTCGGAGTTTTTGCCGGACCAGCATAATAAATCGGATGATCTTTGATGTATTGAGGTAATTCTTCTCCACGATCCAGACGTTCTTTCAGTTTTGCGTGAGCGATATCACGACCTACGATGATTGTGCCGTTCAAAGAAAGACGAGTAGCTACCGGATATTTGTCCAACTCAGCTAAAATCTCGTTCATCGGACGGTTCAGGTCGATCTTCACTGCATTACCTTCGCCAGCCTGACGCAAAGCTTCCGGAATCAATTCACCTGGATTAGAATCCAGTTTCTCAATCCAGATACCATCTTTATTGATCTTACATTTGATGTTACGGTCGGCAGAACAAGAAACACCCAAACCTACCGGACAAGAAGCTCCGTGACGAGGCAAACGGATGATACGAACATCGTGTGCATAATATTTACCACCGAACTGAGCACCCAAACCGATCTTGTGTGCTTCTTCCAGAACTTTCTTTTCCAATTCTACATCACGGAAAGCACGTCCATGTTCATTTCCTGTCGTTGGCAATGCATCGTAATAACGAGTAGAAGCCAATTTAACCGTCAACAAGTTCTTTTCAGCAGAAGTACCACCAATAACGAATGCGATGTGATACGGAGGACAAGCAGCAGTACCCAAAGTCTTCATCTTGTTAACCAAGAACGGAACCAGTGTTTCCGGATTCAGGATAGCTTTAGTCTCCTGATACAGGTAAGTCTTGTTAGCAGAACCACCACCTTTTGTTACGCATAAGAATTTGTATTCCATACCTTCAGTAGCTTCCAGGTCAATTTGAGCCGGTAAGTTACATTTAGTATTTACTTCTTCATACATGCTCAGCGGAGCATTCTGTGAATAGCGCAGATTCTCTTCTGTATAAGTCTTGTACACACCTTCAGAAAGAGCTTCTTCATCGCAATAACCCGTCCAAACCTGCTGGCCTTTTTCACCATGAATAATGGCAGTACCTGTATCTTGGCAGAAAGGTAAAACTCCTTTTGCTGCAACTTCAGCATTGCGCAGGAATGTCAATGCAACATATTTATCGTTTTCGCTAGCTTCCGGATCGTTCAGGATCTTGGCTACTTGTTCGTTGTGCGAACGACGAAGCATGAACGATACATCGCGGAAAGCCGCATTGGCCATAGCGGTCAAACCTTCTTTCGCAATTTTCAGAATAGGCTGTCCTTCAAATTCTGAAACTGATACATAATCTTTTGTAAGCAAATAATACTCTGTTGTATCCGGTCCCAATGGGAACATCGGCTGATACTTGAATGGAGGTGTTGCCATAATATCTTACGTTTAATTTAATATTGGTTGTCATTCTTAATAGACGGACAAACTTACTCAAAATTCATGAGAATCTATCATCTGAATCACAAAAATCCCGAAATTTATCGAACCCGATATGGGAGTCATAGAAAAAGCTTAAAAAGGCAATTAGTGATTTTTAAGTAAATAATTAGTGAAATCTATGGATATAAAAAATTATTTAGTTTAATTTGTATTTGATATGGAATTGTAGTTACCCCTACTTAAATATAGGAAAGTATGAAGGACGAGCTTGAAACTAATTTGGCGGGTGAAGAAACTGCTAAATTAAATGAAACGAACACACCGGCAGAAACACCGGAAGTAACAGCCGAAGCTGCCGCTGTTGAATCTGATAATGCAGAAGAAAGTGCTGCAGGTAAAATAACAAAAGAAGAAATCCTGAGTCGACTGCAAACCTTGGTCGATGCACCGATTGAAACGGTCAGAGGCGAAGTAGAGTCGCTTAAACAGGCTTATTATAAGATCCGTCGAAATGAAGTGGACGAATTGAGAAAGGCATTTGTTGAGCAAGGTGGTGATGAAAAGGATTTTACAGCACCAGAAGACACACAAGAAAATTTCCTGAAGGAGCTTCTTGGTTCTTATAAAGAAAAGAAAGCAGCTTATCTGGCTGAAGAAGAAAAGCAGAAGGCTGAAAACTATGAGATCAAATTACAACTGATCGAACAGTTGAAGATGCTTTGTGAAAGCCAGGATGATTTCAACAAGCTATATAATGAATTTAAAGATATCCAGCAGAAATGGAAAGAAATCAAGCTGGTGCCTGAAGAACATGCTAACGAATTGTGGAAAGAATATCAGACTTATTCTGAAGCGTTCTATGATTTGATCAAGATCAACAACCAGTTCCGCGATTATGATTTTAAGAAGAACTTGGAGTTGAAGACGGCGCTTTGTGAAGCAGTTGAGAAACTTCAGGATGAAAAGGATATTATTTCAGCTTTCCATCAGTTGCAGAAATTGCATCAGCAGTGGAGAGAAATTGGTCCGGTTGCGAAAGAATTGCGTGAAGAATTGTGGGGCCGTTTCAAAGCTGCTTCGACGGTGATCAACAAGCGTCATCAGCAGCACTTTGAGAATCTGAAAGCAAAAGAACAAGAGAATCTCGTTGCCAAGACAGCTATCTGCGAAGAGATCGAAGGTATTGATTATGCTGCTTTGCAGACATTCAAGGATTGGGATGAAAAGAATAATGAAGTATTGGCTTTACAGCAAAAGTGGCGTACAATAGGCTTTACTCCGAAGAAACATAATACAAAGATATTCGAACGTTTCCGTGCTGCTTGTGATGTGTTCTTCACGAAGAAGACTGAATTCTACAAGTCTATTAAGGCAGAAATGGAAAAGAATCTGGAGAAGAAACGGGCATTGTGTGAAAAGGCCGAAGCTTTGAAAGACAGTACTGATTGGAAAGGTACTACCGAAAAGATGATAGCCTTGCAAAAAGAATGGAAGACAATCGGTCAGGTAACACGCCGGCATTCAGATTCAATTTGGAAACGCTTCATTACAGCTTGCGATTATTTCTTTGATAATAAGAATAAGAATGTTTCTTCACAGAAGTCGGAAGAACAGACAAATCTGGAAGCAAAGAAGGCGTTGATCGAGAAAGTGAAGACAATGGATGAGTCACTTGATACGGAAGAGGCTATCACAACGTTGAAGGAATGGATTGCAGAATGGAATGAAATTGGACATGTTCCTTTCAAGGAAAAGGATAAAGTTTATAAAGCATTCCATGAAGCGGTAGATGCTCAGTTCGATCGCCTGAAAGTAGATCAACGTGACCGTCGGATGAAATCTTATCGGAATAATGTCAGTGAAATGGCCGGCAAGGGAAAAGGTAAATTGTATTCTGAACGTGATCGTTTGATGCGGACTTATGAACGGATGAAGAATGATCTGCAGACATACGAAAACAATATTGGTTTCTTGACGATCTCTTCTAAAGGTGGTAGCGGTCTGGTAAAAGAAATGGAACGTAAGATTGAGAAGTTGAAAGCTGAGATGGAATTGACTGTAAAGAAAATCGAGGCTATCGACGAAAATCTGGAATAAAATAGATCATTAGTCAATTAGGAAAGGCACAAAGTGAAGGAGGCATTTGTTACGCTTCGGACTTTGTGCCTTTTTGTTGCTGTTTGTATATATAATATATGTGTATTTCTCGTATTCATTATTTCAATCCTGGACATGAAACGGCTGTTCTTTCAGGTAAAGTGAATTATACACCGACTCGTCAAGTCCAGATTATGTTTCGGGATTTAGCTTGTCTTCCTCTGTGGTATGCCAAGCCTCACGATCTTGTATGGGTGGAAGATTTGTCACAAGCTGAAGCTTATGTCTCTGTTCTTAGATCACTTTTTCCACAATTGCCTTCGGTAATTTCGACCGAATCATTTCGGTATTTATCTGAATCCATCGAGTATGAAGCAACACCGTGGGGACTTTCTCCGCAAAGCTTGCATCATTATAAGAAGTTATTTCAATCAGGTAAGCATAAGCTGGTTATTCCGGAATGGCTGGGTGAATATAAACAACTGACCGGACGACAAACTGCCCGAAAGGTTTTAGAACGTCTTAGAGAATTGCTGCCTGAAATGATTTTACCGGACTTGCCCGTGTTTTGCCGGAGTGTAGAAGAGATAGAAACATATATGCAAACGAATCAACCCCCATTTATCTTGAAGACTCCGTTCTCATCGTCCGGAAGAGGACTTCAATGGCTTTATTCTTGTGAATTGATGGAGAAAGACCGACAATGGATTGAAGGTGCCGTTCGCAAGCAAGATGAAATCAGTATCGAACTGGCACTTGACAAGCAGCAAGATTGGGCCATGGAGTTTGAATCGGATGGAAAAGGAACAGTAACTTATCGAGGGTTGTCTGTCTTTGGAACAGCCGAACGAGGTGCTTATTCAGGAAATATATTGGGCTCGGAATCTTTTCGGGAAAGTTTTATTTTGGCTCATCTTTCATCTTCAACTTTTATCCAGGTAAAAAAGGCTTTGGAAATTGTATTATCCGAGATATACGGTTATCTTTACACCGGTTGTATCGGAGTTGATATGTTGTTGTATCGCCAGCCGGATTCATTGTTGTGGAATATTCATCCTTGTGTGGAAATCAATATGCGGCAAACGATGGGAATGGTGGCCGTACAGTTGTCGGAACAGTTTTTAGAAGCTAATCATACCGGGCGGTTTGTAGTAGATTACGAGGCTTTGCCTGGAGAAGTACAGAATAAAGACAAGGATATGCGCCAGAAGTATCCTTTGGTTGTGACGAATGGTAAGATCCAAAGTGGATACTTGTCTTTATGCCCGATCTCTTCCGATACTCATTATTGGGCTTATATAATCATTACTTAAATAATACATACAATGAAAAAAACAAGTTTATCAATTCTTTTAGCCCTGATTTCATGGGTTGCTTTCGCTCAGCAATCATTATGGGGCGGACAAAACATTGTTTCTCCGGAAATTCATCCGGATAATCGCGTTACTTTCCGGTTTTTTGCTCCAAAAGCCGTTAAGGTACAAGTGACAGGTGATTTTCTTCCTCCACAGAAAATCGAGACGCAGTATGGGAAAATGGATATTCCCGGTGTGGCAGATTTGAAGGAAGGTGAAAAAGGGGTTTGGGAATATACGACTCCCGAACCATTGGCTTCCGAACTTTACAATTACACATTTATTGTAGATGGATTGAAGAATGTAATCGACCCGAATAATGTTTATGTCAATCGCGATGTGGCTTCGCTTTTCAATATCTTTATTATTAAAGGTGGATACGGAGATTTGTATAGTGTGAATAAAGTTCCGCATGGTAGCGTAACGCAGCGTTGGTATAACAGTCCGTCGTTGGGTTACGACCGTCGTATTACCATTTATACGCCTGCGGGATATGAAACTAGCGGAAAACGTTATCCGGTACTTTATCTCTTGCACGGTATGGGTGGCGATGAAGAAGCTTGGATCACCTTAGGTCGGACTATTCAGATCATGGACAATCTGATTGCTGAAGGAAAAGCCAAGCCTATGATTGTCGTTATGCCCAACGGTAATGTGGATCAAGAAGCAGCTCCGGGTGAATCCAGTTTGGGTTTGTATAAGCCTTATACGCAGTTACCTCGAACAATGGAGGGAACGATGGAATCTACTTTCCCTGATATTATCAAGTTTGTAGAAAGCAATTACCGGGTAGAAAAGAAGAAGGCTTCGCGTGCCATAGCCGGTTTGTCGATGGGAGGCTATCATTCGCTGCATATATCAAAGGAATATCCGGATCTGTTTGATTATGTAGGTCTGTTCTCGGCGGCTATTATCCCGAATGAGAAAGTTGATTCTCCTATCTATAAGAATTTGGAAGAGAAACTGGCAAAGCAATTTGCGAAAGCTCCAAAACTGTATTGGATAGCTATTGGTAAGACCGACTTCTTGTTTGAAGCCAATAAAGAATATCGGGCATTGCTTGATCAACATAAATATCCGTACATTTATCGGGAAAGCGAAGGTGGACATATCTGGCGAAACTGGCGGATTTATTTGTCTGAATTTGCTCCGATGTTGTTTCAATAAATAGATAAAATATAAAGTCCCTATTTCCGAATATGCGAAATAGGGACTTTATATTTTCTATACAGGTGTTTATCCTTCTGTTCGTTTCAGTAGTTCATCAATACGTAGGGTGATGACTTTTCCTGAAGGTTTCCCATTTCGGTATGTGACAACTCGCAGCCACGTTGCATTCTTCGGAATACGAAGTGGTTCGAAGTATTTCGTAGAAAATGAGTCCGGATCAGTATTATCGAACGTATAATAAATATCTGAGTCTTTCAACTCGCAATCCAATTTGATCAGGCATTCATTATTTTCTTTGTACGGCGTGATGATGGCATTGTACATACTACGTGCATAATTGATTCCGGCAACATCTGCCCGTTCGAAATGTTTCTCCACACGTGGCCAAAATTCATCCCAGTCTGTCTTTGCCGGACCGCTCCACAATACTTCTGCCAAAGCCCAACCGCGCGGCCAAGTCATGTATTCGGCATGACGGAAAGTCGGAACTGATTCTGACCAAAGATTTCCTTGTCCTCCTAAAACCATTTCGGCCGGAACGCTATCGGGTACCGGATTGAAACGATAGGAATCACTTAGCCGGCACATCGAATAAGTATCCGGTTCAACAGAAGGTTCACCTTGCCATAAATCCAGATAACAGTGCTGAGTTGGTGTCATGATAACGTGATGATTGGCTTTGGCAGCTTTGATACCGCCTTCCATGCCTCGCCAACTCATAACGGTAGCATCCGGCGCCAATCCGCCTTCCAGGATTTCGTCCCAGCCGATCAGTTTTTTCCCTTTTGCTTTCAATATACTTTCCAGCCGGTGGATGACATAACTTTGCAATTCGTTTTCATCTTTCAGGTTTTCTGCTTTCATGCGTGCCTGGCAACGTGGACATTTATGCCAAAAGCCTTTGAAGCACTCATCTCCGCCGACATGGATATATTCATCAGGAAAGAGTGCTGCTACTTCGGTAAATACCTTGTCTAAAAATTCGAATGTCTCTTCTTTTCCGGCACATAAGGTATTCTCGTCTTCACCATAGAATTTATTCCCGACATTAACATATTTCGGGGCTTTCATACAGGCTAGTTCCGGATAAGCAACCAAGGTTGCCAAACTATGTCCCGGTACATCAATCTCCGGAATGACGCGAACGTAGCGTTGTTTGGCATAAGCCAATACGTCTTTGATATCTTCCTGCGTATAATAGCCTCCGTATGTTGCTTCCTCGTCGGGTTGTTGTGGTTCGCGTTGCCACCATTGTCCAACACGTTTAGCTCGCCAAGCTCCTTTGGCTGTCAGATTGGGGAGAGATTTAATCTCAATGCGCCAGCCTTGGTCGTCGGTCAGATGCCAATGAAATACATTCATTTTGTATTCTGCCAGTTCGTCAATGAAGCGCATGACTTCCTCTTTCGTGAACCAATGCCGACTGACGTCCAGCATTAGTCCGCGCCAGGGGAATTGTGGTTTGTCGGTTATGTCTGCTCCGGCAATTGCCCATTCCACGTCATGTTGTACTTGTTGGCTACGAATTTCTTTAGGTAGCATTTGTAACAAGGTTTGTACACCGTAGAAAATTCCGGCAGGCTGGTTGGCCTCGATTGTAATTTGTCGTTTCTCCACTTTCAGATGGTAACCTTCATTCCCTAAATCTGGATTGTTGATCAGAGAGAATTGAATATCTCCTTGCTCTTTTACTTCAAGCGAATATCCCAATGCCGGATTTACTTTATGATTGAAATAGTCAGCAATGGAAAGTAATTCCGCGCTGGATGATTCCAAACCGATTGTTGTTTCTTGGGATATTTTAAATGCAGTTTCTGCATACGTTACGGTTTGTGGAATAGGGATGAGTGCCGTTTGTTCGGCTGGTTGTTGTTTGTTTCCTGAGGATTGACATTGTGTAAAAAGTCCAGTTAGGGCAACAGCCATTGATAAAGCTAATAAAGTGTTCTTCATGTCTGCTTGAGTTTATAAATTATTATATGCGAAGATAGTGATTTTCTTATGAATGCTAATAGGATGATAGAAAGTTTTGGTTTTATTGAGATTTAGCCTGATTAGGTAAACCCAATATTCGTCTTCCTAATCAGGCTATGTTTGTGTAAGTGAATAAAGAGTTTAAGTCGTTAAACTTGTTATTAGTTCACTTCATTTTCTACTTGACAAGATGTTGATTGTAATTTATTGGCTAATAAACTTCAGAACAAAACAATCTGTATATAGATTTATTTTGGATTCGCTTGAATTGCCTGTTTCCAGCCATTCATCAATTCTTGAATGGTTTCTTTTACTGTACTGATCCGTTCTGCTCTCCATGCATTGCTTCCTGCAAAGGCATAACCATTCTCAAAATTTCCTTGGAATGCTTGGTATAAAGCTGTAACAATACAATAAGGACTTCGGGAAATATCACATGTCTTGATACAGTTAAACGGACAGACTTTAGGGCGTTTTAATCCTTCCTTCACTTTGTCAAGGAAATGACTATGAATGGCTCTTCCCGGCATTCCAACAGGGCTTTTGATGATTTCGATGTCTTCTTGACGGGCTTGAATGTAACTTTCCTTGAATGCCAAAGAAGCATCACACTCTTCAGTGGTGACAAAACGAGTTCCGAGTTGTACTCCCGATGCTCCAAGATCCATCATACGTTTGATATCTTCTCCGGTATAAATACCACCGGCTGCGATTACCGGGATATGCGTATTGTATTTTTGCTCAAAAACTTGGACTTCGCTAACGACCTGTGGCAATAATTCTTCGAGGGAATAGTGTGAGTCTTCCAGTTGGTTTTCCTTGTAGCCTAAATGTCCGCCAGCTTTTGGCCCTTCAAGTACGATTGCATCAGGAAGATAATCGTAGTTGTTTTTCCACTTTTCGCAGATGATCCGGGCAGCTCTCGAGCTGGATACAATAGGAACAAGTTTAGTAACACTGTCTTTCTTCAGAAAAGAAGGTAAATCAAGCGGTAATCCAGCTCCACTGAAGATTACATCTACTTTCTCTGCGATACTTGTTTTTACTAGTTCTGCAAAATCAGAAAGAGCAACCATGATATTTACGCCAATAATACCTTTTGCTTTTTCCCGGGCCTTTCGGATCTCTTCTTTCAGTCCTAAATTACCGGCTTCGGTGTAATTGGAAGATAATTTTCTATATAATAATCCTAGTCCAGCAGCGGAAATGACTCCAATTCCACCTTCTTTTGCAACAGCTGAAGCTAAGCCTGATAGAGAAATTCCTACTCCCATTCCTCCTTGAATGATAGGAATACGTGCTTTTAAGTCTCCAATACTAAGTGTTTTCATTGATTTGTAAATCTTTTAATTTATAAAAAAAACTGGGCAAAAATAGCACAAATATTGAAAATTTGTGCAGGATTCAGTGGCTTAATTGCTCATAAATATGAAAAGTGTGTATTATTTATTCATGGGTAATGTGGATTTAAAAAACGGTTCTCGTTGGAATTAAAAACAAAACTCTCGAGAATTGATTTTGAAATTCCCGAGAGTTGCAAAGTCTTTATACAATGTTTTGTTTAGTTTTTCCGGAAAAAATAGCCGAGAGAAAAAGTTACGTTGTTTTGAAAGACATTCGATTCTCCTTCTCGTTTAGCAGAACGGCGGTCTAATGTGCCGGTAACACTGTTGATAGCAAAGAAGAAACGGCTGTATTCAACGCTCATTCCAATATTTACACCTAAATCGAATGTTTTCAGATTAGGTTCTTCTTTACTGCCAAAATCAATATTGGTAGATGGTTGTGTACCATGCGTTCGCATTTTTCCAAAGAGGGAAAAGTCGAGTGCTGGTCCGGCAAAAACGGAAAGCCGTATATCTGTAATATGAAACGTATAGGCTAAATTTAAAGGTACCTGGATGGAATAATAGGAATACTTATTGTGTGCCTCTGAAGTTAACGGATTGTTGTATTGTGAGTAATAGGAACCACCTTGATTGACAAATCCAACTTCCGGACGGAAAGATAATCCTTTATATAAATGTACGTCCATTAGTCCGGCAATACTCCAGCCAAAACGTCCACCCGACATATATTCATCTTGTACCCGTTGGATAAGAGAAGAATAGGCTCCACCTGCACGTACACCAAATTCTACTTGGGCATAACTAGGGAGTATAGATAAAATCACCAAGGCTATTATGCAATAATATCGTTTCATAGGCATTTCCTCTTTCTTTGTTGAGGCAAAGATAAAAATTCTACGGGTATGAAAAGCATGTTTTACCAGCTTTTTCATATAAATGCCTAATCTGTTGGAAGGGAATAAGTAGAAAAATGAAAGTTTCGCATTCCTTGCTTAATTGAGAAAAGAAGAAATGCGAAACTTGTTTGTGCTTTTAGAAGTATATTTCTCCGAAGAAATCAGGACAATGGAAATTGGGTTCGGGTAAATCAATCGGATTCCAACTGACGAAGTGTGGATATTCTGTTTCATCCGCACATTTGTAGAAGTTTCCGAGGATCTTTTCCGGCATAGCTTTAGAATCAAGTCCCATTACGGTTAATGGAATAGCAACCAGTAATTCCCATTCGTAAATACCGGTCTTTTCTTTGAATGCTTTTCTTTCCAACGAAGTATGTCGTTTGATTGATTCATATTCTTCGGGGGTAAGAGAAGTCTTTTCTGTACGGGAAATTCTACGGGCAGCATCGCACGTTCCGATACAGTTAAACTCGAAGTTCATGTAGGTATCTTCGTTTTCCTTCTTCATAAAGAATTCCACACAACTATCTTTATGCACACTCGAATCGTCTTTGTCGAAGCAGGCTTTAATCGAATGACCTTTTACGAAATAACGTAGATATAAATATTTATCAGAACGGGCAATATCAAATACGACAATTGGTTTGTAGCCATATTCTTTCCAATTGATTTCATTGATATACTCCCGTTGTGCTTTACTTTCCATAAAGAAACCAATGGAAGATAAGTCAAGTGAGTCAAGTCCAGCTAAATAAGGTACTTTAAGTCTTTTCATCTCTCTTTAATTTTAAATAAGTGGAATTTTGATATAATATGTCAGCAGAACAGAAATGATACCAATGATCGAAAGAATAATAATAGTACTTCCCACGATCCGGTTCATTAGCCATATCCCTCGTACATTAAACCATTTCCTCAATTTTGATACTATATAAGTTATAAATAACCACCAGCTAATGGCTCCAATGCCAATACAGATGATCCCACCGATAATCATTCCCAGTGAATGATCCGGCAAGATAAAGCCGAATCGGGCAAAGAGGCCGATATAAAGCAATACGATCAATACATTGCTGAATGTCAAAAGAAACGCCGTAATGAAGTCTTGAGTAAACGAAAGTTTCCGCTCTTTTTGTTTACGCAAGTTCTTGACCGGATTACTTTGATATATGTAATATCCAAAAACCGAAAGCACCAGACTTCCTGCCAGTTGCAAAGGAGCTTGATTGGCTTCTACAAAGTTCACCACGACTCCCATTCCCAGACTTGTTAACATGGCGTAAATGATATCAGACACCATGGCTCCTAGTCCTGTCACAAAACCATGCCATCGTCCTTTGCTCAGTGTCCTTTGAATACATAACATACCTACGGGACCCATTGGTGCGGAAACCAATATGCCTATCAATAATCCTTTCGCCGCTAATGCTAACATCTGTTACTTTTATCGGTTTATAATATGGATTTGCAAAGATAGGTGGTTTTTTTGGAGTTGACAAGTCAACAAGGCTTCAGTTAATAAGGTATCAATTGATAAGATTTAAATATAAAAACCGTTACCTTATAAAACTGTAGCCTTGTCTTTCCGTTCTTTTATTATTTCTTTCCGGGGAAATTCGGACTGTACAACATATTCGGACGCGTTTGCAATACACCGTCTTTTACGAAGCTGTCGCCTCTTTCCTTCAAATGTTCTGCCAATGCTGTTCGCATTTCAGAGGCTACGCTGGTATATGCCTGATCTTTTATACAGTTATACAGTTCCTGTGGATCTTTCTTCAGATCGAACAGTTGTTCGCTACCATTATGTAAGTTCCAGACATATTTCATCTTTCCATCGGTCAGGGCACACCAATAATTATCTTCGGAATAACAGGTAGAATGCTCCAGGTCAATGTGCTTTCTCCAAGAGGGTTGTTTGCTTTGTACAAGTGTTGCCAGCGAACGTCCGTCCATATCTTCCGGAATCTTTCCACCAGCTAGATCCAGGAAAGTAGGCAAGAAATCCCGCAGCTCTACCGGATAATCCAATCGGCTGCCATCTGGAATTTGTCGTTCCATCATCTTGGGCCACTTAACGATATATGGAATGTGGGTAGATCCTTCATACGGATAGGTTTTTCTCCAGTGATAATGGTCTCCCATCATGTCTCCATGGTCGGCGGTGAAGCAGATGATGGTATTGTCGTACATATCCTTTTCTTTCAGGCATCGGATGATTTCACCGATCTGATCATCGATAAAGGTGATGTTGGCATAATAGTGTCGGAGTGAATTCTGGGCATATTCGTCGCCAAAATTGGCAAACGGAGCATCGGATGGCATATCTTCCGGATTCTTCCGTTCGGCATATTGCTGGCACCAGTCTCCATGAGCCGGTTTCGGCATTTCTTTTCCTTTATATAAATCCAGATATCGCTGAGGCGGATCATACGGACTGTGCGGACGGGCAAACGATATTTTCAAGAACAATGGTTGGGGAGATTCGTAATGACGGATCAGTTCACAGGCTGTTTGTCCGGTCCAGGTGGTTGGATGAAGTCGTTCATCCAATTGGTAAACTTTGGCTCCGTGATCATTCCAGCCAATACCCGTCTTGTCTGGATCCTCTCCCGGCGCTTGCAGTTGGAACCATTTCCGGTAATCGCTGATAAAGTCTTTTGATTCGACACGTCCGCTTTCATCGATAAGCGTTTGGTGGAAGCCATGCAGTGAGTTCTGCGGATTCCAGTGCATTTTCCCAATGCCAAAGGTGTAATACCCTAAATCTCTAAGCATCTGAGGCATTTCATACTTGTACTGAGGAGCCACCGCTCCGTAGCCAAGCATACCATGATGCCAGGGCGATAAGCCGGTCAGTAAACCCGAACGTGCCGGCGTACTACTGGGCGTACTGGTATAACCGCAGACAAATAGTGTTCCTTCGGCGGCTAGTTGATCCAGATGCGGTGTGCGGATATATGGATTTCCCATGCAACCTAAGGCATCACCCCGTTGCTGGTCGGTCATGATAAAGATAATATGCGGTTTATTGGCCGGTGCGGGATTAGGCTTAAGCGGATGGGCTTCGGTTGATAGCGAAGCGCTTTCGGCATGTACGGCACTTTCGGCTGCTTGTACACCACTCCAGCCCAAACCTATACCGATAGATGATTTAATGAACGATCTGCGTTTCATATAGTATGTGTGTTTTTGATTCTGTACGACTAAAGTACAGTAAATCCTTGATTGCAACAAACTTTTGTGTAAAAAAGAAAGCTGGTGTAATGATATTTTGAGGTACAGAGAGTTGTACCTCAAATGTTATTTCAAATTACAGATTCTGTATTTCTTCGTCAGTCAGACCTGTACATAATTTAATTTGTTCGAAAGATATACCGTTTTGCTTCATTTGGCGGGCAGTTTTAAGTATGCCTATTTCAATTCCTTCCTCTCTACCTTCTTCTTTCCCTATTTGCAATCCTTCTTGAAACTTAGCTTCTTCTTGACGCTTGCGATAAAGGGCTATACTATAATTGTCTCGATATACTTTGAGGCAAGCCTCGTACTCGTCCCGTTCTTTCTTGTTCATATTGGCTATGCGCGCCAATTCCTCCAAGCGAGCGAACAACGCTTTTTGACCTTTGAATGATAAGTGTTCCAACTGTTCCATGTGCTTCAAATTATATAACCAATAATCCCAAAGATAAGCTTTTTAATTGGGAAAATAAGGCATAAGGGAACAATTCGTTATCTCTTAATTTTTTGACAGTTGTGATAAAGCTTTACCATATATGTGATAAAGTTTTTCGACTAATATGGAAAAGCTTTTCGACAGCTGTCAAAAATATACTTTCCGATTGCTTCAGGGCTGACGCATTACAATCATTTTTTACTGGAATCTATTTTATTACAAGGAGG